>Ga0256405_10000395_pt1 | contig 145440 bp, 120 predicted proteins | sample RumenRJG_02DNA_FD_189096 | JGI IMG/M metagenome (GOLD analysis project Ga0256405, IMG submission 189096) | Bovine rumen microbial communities from Lethbridge, Alberta, Canada - RJG_02 | ecosystem: Host-associated > Mammals > Digestive system > Stomach > Rumen | place: Canada: Alberta... | reverse complement strand
CACCGGGAAGGACATGACTGCTCTCAGGACGACCGAAGGCTGGGAAAGCGGAAACGGAAGCGATCTTTACGGATTCAGCCTTTACCCGGCAGGACGCTACAGCATCATCGGGAACACCCTGAAATTCTCGTCAATGGGAGTGACGGCCTACCTATGGACGGACACGGAAAGCGAATTCGGGACTCTCGTTTTTGACGGACTCAACATCGGTTACCCGACAATGTCCATGACATCGGGCAACTACCTGAATGTCCGATGCCTAAAGGATTGACGAAGCGGTGGGGGACTCCCCCTAAATAATCCGTCATGTCACTTTTGTCAAGACGTATTTGCTATATTCTAGCCATTGGCCGTTACTCGGCTTTTTTTTGTCGGAATTTCCGACCTTTCCCATATCCCCCGACAGGGGCCCGCAAGGGGCATGCGTTCCATAGGATAAAACTATGGGAGAAAACAAGGGCGAAATCGTACTTTACCAGCCGGAAGGCGAAGTACGGCTAGAAGTTCGTGTTGAAAATGACACTGTATGGCTTACTCAGGCACAGATGGTGAAATTGTTTGATAAAGACCAATCTGTTATTGCAAGGCACATCAAAAATGTGTTTAAGGAGGGAGAACTCCCACAAGAGGGTAATATGCAAATTTTGCATAATACCCTGTCAAAATTCAAGCCAACAACAATATATTCACTCGACGTAATTATCTCCGTCGGTTATCGTGTCAAATCATTCCGAGGAACCCAATTCCGCCGCTGGGCGAATCAAGTCTTGAAAGACTACATACTCAAGGGCTACGCCGTAAACCAACGTAAAATTGCGACTGATTCGCAAATTGCAGACCGCTTGCACGAACAGCGGCAACTCATTGAGGACCAAGGCGCCAAACTCACAAATGTTGATACGCGACTCTCCGCCGTCGAGCAGCATATCGACTTCTTTGTGAAAGCTTCACAAACTCCCACAGGTGGCATTCTTTCAACAGGAACACGATTTGACGGATTTGTGCTTATTGCTGACCTTGTGAAATCGGCGAAGCGTTCCGTCATATTCATCGACCCGTTTGCCACGATTGATGTTCTGAAATTCGCTGCCATGCGGGCGAGGAGTGTCTTGGCGACAATTTACTCCCCGAGAATCACGCCCGAATTCAGAGCCGCTGCAGACTTACATAAAAGGCAGTATCCCGGATTGGAACTGAAGACCATGCGCACGGTCCACGACCGTTTCTTGCTCATCGACGACACCGTGTATCACTTTGGTGCAAGTTTCAAGGACATGGGAAACGAGATGACGGCATACAGCGTGCTGAATTTCGTGACACCCGAGGAGGTCATTGAGAAGGTAAGCGAAAGCACGAAGGGGTGAAGGAGAAACATTGTAAAAGCCTCTCGGCGGAAACTCGCAGGGACTAACAGTCACAAGAGTTTCCTCCTGCAGAAACGGTTCTTACCAGTAAAGGCGGGTCTATACCAAAAAGCACTTGTGAACCAGATCCGTTCTTGTGTTTTTTGACCGAGATGTGGGCTTCCCGAGCGAACAGTCGAACAAAGTGAATCTGCGAGTGAGGAAATGTTCACATCGAGGGAAAGATTTGTAAAAAAACAGGTCTGGATCCTTCGGCTTCGCCTCAGGATGACACGGGAACGGGGTTTTAGGGGCGGAGCCCCTAGGTGAGGGAGTGCTGGAAGACTTGGCGAGAACGTTGGATTGTGATTGCTTTTGTCTAATCGCCAAGGCTGCAAGCAGGGGGAGGCCTCCCCCACCATTTTACCAACACCTAGTCCTGTTTTTAGGCTGTCCCGTCGTTTTTCTTGACCTAAAGTTCGTGGTTTTTGCCCCATTTTTCTATCTTTGAGCCCACTATGAGCAATTTGAAGAACGATTTGTGGGTCGGCGTGGACGTGGGTTCCACCACCGTGAAAATCGCAGTTGTCGATCCAGAGACCAGCAAGCTTTTGCATTATACGTACCAGCGCCACAACGCCATGCAGGCGCAAAAGGTTTACGAGGTGCTGCGGGAAGCCCACGGGCTGTTCCCCGAAAAGAATTTCAGGGTTGCCTTCTGCGGTAGCGGCGGTCAGCCTTTTGCCGAAGCCACCCATGCCTTCTTTGTGCAAGAAGTGGTGGCCAACGCCCTTGCGGTGCGTGCAACTTACCCGGAATCTAGGGTCGCCATCGAACTGGGCGGCCAAGATGCAAAGGTGGTGTTCTTCGAAAAAGACAAGACTACCGGCAAACTCATTGCAAGCGACATGCGTATGAATGGCGTGTGCGCGGGCGGTACCGGCGCCTTTATCGACCAGGTGGCCGAACTTTTGCGCATCAAGACCGAAGCCTTCGAAGGTTTTGCCAAGCGGGGCCAGAAGGTCTACGAGATTTCCGGCCGTTGCGGCGTGTTCGCCAAAACCGACATCCAGCCCATGCTGAACAGCGGTGTGGCCAAGGAAGACATCGCCCTTTCCAGTTTCCATGCCATCGCCAAGCAGACCATCGGCGGTCTGGCCCAGGGTATGGAAATCAAGCCCCCCGTCATATTCGAAGGTGGCCCGCTCACCTTTAACCCGACCCTGGTGCGTGCCTTCAAGGAACGCCTGGGCATTACCGACGAGCAGGCCATTGTGCCGGAACACTCCGAAGTGCTGGTGGCCATGGGTGCCGCCCTTTCCCTCGGGTCCATGTTCGCGGATCAGGAATGCCAGTACCGCCGGGAAGGCTCACTGGACTCCCTTATCCACTTCAACGAAACCCGCCAGGCCGAAAACAAGGCCAAGGCCGCCGCCGACCTGTTCTTCAAGAACGACGCCGAATACAAACTGTTCCTGGAAGAACACAAGATGGCGGGCAACAACTACCCCCAGCCGGCCTCGGGCTCTACCCTGAACGTTTACCTGGGTATCGACGCAGGCTCCACCACCACGAAGTTCGTCTTGATGGACGAACAAGAAAATATCGTGGACGGTTTTTACGCCAGCAACAACGGCGAACCGCTGCAGGTGCTCAAGAACGCCCTCAACGAACTCAGCGACCGTTACGAAGAATACGGCTGCAAGCTCAACATCTTGGGTGTCGGTACCACCGGTTACGGCGAACAGCTCTTTGCGAAGGCCGTCCATGCCGACTACCATACCGTGGAAACGGTGGCCCACGCCAACGCTGCCCAGAAAATCTGCCCCGACGTAAGCTTTATCCTCGACATCGGCGGCCAGGACATGAAAGCCATCTCCGTGCAGGACGGCGTCGTCACGGGTATCATCTTGAACGAAGCCTGCTCTTCCGGCTGCGGTTCGTTTATCGAGACCTATGCCCGCAGCCTCGGCATTCCGATGGAAAAGATTGCAGAACTTGCGTTCAACGCGAAGAGCCCCTCTCAGCTGGGTTCCCGCTGCACGGTGTTCATGAACAGCTCCATCATTACGGAACAGCGCGACGGCAAGCAGCCCGAAGACATTATCGCGGGCATCTGCCGCTCCATTATCAACAACGTGTTTACGAAGGTGATCCGTATCCGTAACCTGAACACGCTGGGCAAGAAGGTGGTGGTCCAGGGAGGAACCTTCAAGAACAACGCCGTTCTCCGCGCCTTCGAACAGTACACCGGCTTAAAGCCGATCCGTCCGGAACGTCCGGGCGAAATGGGTGCTATCGGTATCGCTCTCCTCACCAAGAAATTCATGGAAGAAAAGCGCAAGACCGAACCGGAACTCAAGAGTCGCTTTATCGGGCTTGACGCCATGAAGACCTTCAGCTGGCACAACCAGCCGGGTCAGCTCTGCCAGTACTGCACCAACCACTGCTCCCGTACCATCGTGACCTTTAGCGATGGCCAAAGCTTCGTGACCGGGAACCGCTGCGAAAGGGGCGAAGTGACCGCCGACCCCAACGATCCGAAGACCAAGGCCCTCATCGCTGAAATCAACAAGAAGATGCAGTCCGTGCCCGACATGATCAAGCGCACGAACCAGCTTTTGGTGAAGGACTACGCCCCGGCGAAGCTCGTGGAAAACAACGGCAAGACCATCGGTATCCCCCGCGTGCTGGAATTCTGGGCGAGCCTCCCCTTCTGGAAGGCCTTCTTCACGAGCCTCGGCTACACCGTGGTGGTGAGCCGCCAGAGCGACTACAAGATGTTCGAAGCGGGCCTCCACAGCGTGCCCTCCGACACCGTGTGCTTCCCGGCAAAGCTGGTGCACGGCCATGTGCTCAGCCTCATTGAAAAGAAGGTGGACCGAATCTTCTTCCCCATGATGGTTGCAATCCCCAGCGACCACACCAAGTTCACGGCAACGTCCGTTTGCCCCGTGGTGCAGGCCTACCCGAACGTGTGCAAGAACACCGACGAGCCCGAAAAGAACTACGGCGTTCCCATGGATCAGCCCATATTCCACTGGTTCAACGCCAAACTCCGTCGCAGCCAGACTATTGACTGGTTCCACGAACACTGGAAACTGGATAAGAAACTTCTGGACAAGGCCGTGACCGAAGGCGAGAAGGCGCTCAACAGTTACCGCACCACGCTTTTGGAAGAAGGCCAGAAGGTGCTGGACGACGTCCGGGCGAAAAATTCATTTGCCGTGGTGATTGCAGGCCGCCCCTACCATGCGGACACGCTCATCAACCACAACATCGCAAGCCACTTTACCGCCATGGGTATCCCGGTGCTCACCACCGAATCGCTCCCCGGCGTGTACGACCAGGATGTGCCGAGCCACACCCGTATCGAAATCAAGAACACCTTCCACTTGCGCATGATTGGCGCCACCATGATTGCGGCGAAGGATCCGAACATTGAACTTGCACAGATCGTAAGTTTCGGTTGCGGACATGACTCCATCTTGACCGACGAAATGATGCGCATGTTGCACCTTGATTCCAACAAGGAAATGCTCATGCTCAAGCTCGACGAAGGCGATGCCCGCGGCCCCGTGGGAATTCGTGTCAAGAGCTTTATCGAAACCGTAAAGGCCCGCCGCGCAGCGAACCTGCCCGACAAGCCTGAAAGCCACGAGCCCCTGTTCCATACGCCCTTCTTGCCCGAAGACAAGAAGCGTCGCCGCATTCTGACACCGAACCTCTCCCCCGCCTTTACCGTGCTCGCCAGCGAGTACATGAAGCGGGAAGGTTACATCGCCGAATACCTGCCGGTAGCCGACCGCAAGGCCATCGAACTCGGCAAGAAGTACGTGCACAACGACATCTGCTTCCCCTGCCAGGTGAACATCGGCGAAGCCCTCCGCTGGCTGGTGGAACACCCCGAAGTTCCGCAGAACCAGGTTTCCATGTGCCTTGCCAAGAACTGCGAAAACTGCCGCGCCGTGCAGTACGCGGTGCTGGCCCGTAAGGCCCTTGACGAAGCAGGTTTCAAGGACGTGACCATCATTACCACCGGCGTGGACTACAAGGGAATGCACCCGGGCTTCCAGCTGGGTCTCGACTTCAGACTCCACATGCTGTGGGGCCTCGTGACCATGGACGCTATCGAAACCATGTACCGCGCCGTGCGCCCCTACGAAGTGAACGCCGGCGACACCCAGAAGGTTTACGACGAATGGATGCCGAAGGTGATTGGCGTTGCAGGTCACCTCTCCACCATGCAACTCGTGCGCCCCTCCAAGCTGATCGAAGTCTTTGAACAGTGCATCGAAGCATTCAACGGTATCGAAATCACCGAAGAACGCAAGAAGGGCATCCGCAAGCCGCGCGTTGCCGTGCTTGGCGAAATCTTGATGAACTACCACCCGAGTGCAAACGGCTTTGTAGAAAACTACCTGATGAACAACGGCATGGAAGTCTACCTGCCGGGCATGACGGACTTCTTCCGCGTCGACGAAGTGGTTCGCGAAGAAAAGATCAAGCGCGGATTCTCTGCAAACCCGATGATGGACCGTCTGGAAGGCGGCGTGACCTCAAAGGTCTATACGCACGCTGTAGAAACCGCTCGCAAGTCCATGCACAAGTTCAAGCTGTACGAACATCATGCAGACTGCGTGGAACTCAAGGATTACGTGTCCGACATCATCGACCCCACCTACAACACGGGTGAAGGCTGGATGATTCCGGGCGAAATCCTGTACAACGCAAAGCACGGCATCAACAGCTACATCATTCTGCAGCCGTTTGCATGCCTTGCAAACCACATCTCTGGCCGCGGCCTCACCAAGGCGGTGAAGGAACGTTGCCCGCACATCCAGGTTTTGAGCCTCGACTACGACCCGGATACGAGCTTCGCGAACATCGAAAACCGCCTGCAGATGCTGATTATCAACGCCCGCGAGCTGGAAAAAGCAAACCAAAAATGAAAGTGCGGAGAGCCGTTCTGTTCTACCTGTGCATAGCGATTTTCGCTTTTGCACAGTCTAGTTCCGCTCCTCCCTCCAGCAAGGAAATCAACATGGACCTGGAACATGAAGACGTGTTCCAGCGCTATTCCGTAGTGCCGGTCCTGGGATATACCGAAGAGACCGAATTCCAGTACGGTTTCATGGCCCTATTCTTCCTGAAGCCCGACCAGAAAGGAGAAAAGGTGCCCGAAATCGGGTTCACCGCTTACGGTTCCACCAGAGACCAGCTTCACCTGGCCCTGGAGCCCTATTTCTATTTTCTCCACGACCGAGTCACCCTCTGGAGCCTGCTCAAGTACCAGGACTGGATTGCCAGCTATTTCGGGAGGGGCAACGACCCGGACATAGACAAATTCGTCAATTACGACCGAAAAAAATTACAGCTGGGCACAAGGGTCGAATCCAGGATAGGACTGCCCCAGAGCCTCAAGTACGGCGTCGAAATCCACGTAGAGCATTCGGACATAGACTTTGAGGAAAGCGAGACCATCAAGACCCCGGATACCCATTCGGGCTGGCGAAACGGCATCGGTTACCTGTTTGGGCTCGACACCCGGGACAACACCAACTGGACCCGCCACGGTTTTCTTATAGAGTGGAAACAACTGTTTTACAGCGATAGGCTCGGCGACTACACCTTCGACACGGAATCCCTGGACTTGCGAGGCTATACCGAAACACCCCTGCAAACCTCCCTGGCTCTCGGTTTTCTCTGGATGCGCTCCGGCGGAGACGTCCCCTTCGATATGCTGGCCGGCCCAGACGGAATATGCCGATTCCGCGGGGTGGAAAGTCTCTATTTTGGCGACAACCAGGCGGTCATCCTTCAGGCAGAAATCCGGCGCTTTTTGTTCTGGCGTCTCGGGAGCCATGTCTTTTTCGAAGGAGGCAAGTCCGGCGGCTATTTCAGCGACCTGGTTCGCAACGAATGGCACAAGTCCGTCGGGATAGGCGCTCTGCTCGGCCTGAACCTGAAAGAAAACCTGTTTGCCCGCGCGGATTTTTCGTGGGTGGATTTCGACCACCTGGGTCTTTCGTTCTATGTCCGACAGGCTTTTTAACCAACCTCTAACTCAACAACTTCCCTATGACCCCTTGTAACCACACCCACACCACCCGAATCGAAGTCCGCTATGCCGAAACCGACCAGATGGGGGTGGTCCACCACGCCGTTTATCCCGTCTGGTTCGAACTGGCCCGTACCGACTACTTCCGCTCCCTGGGAGCAAGCTACCTGGAAATCGAAAAAGAGGGTTTCGTAAGTCCGGTTCTCAAGCTGGAAGTCCAATACAAGCGCCCCACCCATTATGGGGAATTTGTGGATATCGAGACCACCTTGACCCGAAAGGGGGCTCTCCACTTCGTATTCGACTACAAGGTTTTTGTAGACGGAGTGCTCTGCACCACAGGCTCATCTGTGCACTGCTTTTTAAAAAATGGACAACCCACGCGAGAACTGCCCAAGCAAGTCAGAAAATTATTTCCGGATTAAACACTTTTACGCTCTTTTCGTCCTGCATATCGGGCGGTATATCGGGAAAAACACGCTTTTTAGCGAGAAATTCCGTTATTTTTCTATTTTTACCTTGTTATATTTTAAAATTTTCGAGGTAAAAAATGGATCAAGCAGAAGTCAAAAGCAAATTGAAGGCGTTTTTCATGTCGGATCTGGGCGTAGATGGCGACGTTCTCCAGTACGACACCGAGCTTTTCGGCGAAGAAATCGGCCTGGATTCCGTGGATTCCCTGGAAATCATCTCCTTCGTGGACAGCAACTTCAATGTGTCCATGACCGGCGTCGGCAAGGAACATTTCCAGTCCATCAATACGATTGCCGCCTACATCGAAGCTCACAAAGCATAACCTAATCTACATCTTATGACTCCTGACGAACGCCGCTGTGTAGTTACTGGCCTTGGCGTTATTTGCGCCGTCGGTAACAATGTTGAAGAAACCTGGAAAAGCGCCCTGAATTCTGTTTCGGGAATCCACAAGACCACCTCGGTGGATACCAATAAATGTTATGCGGACTTGGCTGCCGAAGTCAAGTGCGACACCCTAGACGAAATCGACGCACCAAAAGAAAAAGACCGAGTTTCCAAACTTTGTATCAAGGCCACAAAAGAAGCACTGGCCGATGCCGGCCTTGCAAACTTTAACGACGACCAGCGCGTAAGCGTGGTTATCGGCAGTTGCGTAGGCGGCGTTCTCTCTATTGAACAATACCACCAACACGGTCGCGATGTTTCTGAGATTGCCAAGATGCCCATTGCGGCAATCGCCTCCCAGGTAGCCGAAACCTGCGAAGCAGGCGGAATCGTCACCAATGTAGCAAACGCCTGTGCAGCAGGCACAATTTCTATAGCCGTCGCCTGCGACCTGATTCGTGCCGGCAAGGCAGACGTGGTTATCGCAGGCGGAGCCGATTCCTTTGCGGCGGTTCCCTATTCTGGATTCCTTTCGCTCCACGCCCTGGACGAAAACGGTTGTTCCCCCTTCAACCGCTGTAACGGCATTACCCTAGGCGAAGGTGCGGGTATCGTCATCGTGGAATCCTACGAACATGCCCAGAAGCGTTCCGCAAAGCAGTACTGCGAAATACTGGGTTCTGGCGTTACCAGCGACGCGAACCACATTACCGCCCCCAGAGAAGATGGCGTGTGCCTGATGGAAGCCATCAGCCGCGCCGTCAAGAATTCCGGCATCGACAAGTCCGATATCGGCTACGTGAACGCCCACGGCACGGGTACCGGCAAAAACGACAATGCCGAAATTACCGCCTTCAAGAATTTCTTTGGCGAAAACAACTCCAATATCTCCGTAAGTTCCACAAAGGTTCTCACAGGGCACTGCCTGGGAGCGGCCGGCGCCATCGAAGCCGTATTCAGCATCAAGGCACTAACCACGGATACGGTCCTCCCAACCTTCCCCTACACCGAAGAACAGTCCGCCGCCCTCAAGGAAAAGGTGGGAGCGCTGGACTTTGTGCAGAACACAGCCCGCCACAAGGAACTCAAGTGCGTGCTGAGCAACAACGTGGCCTTCGGCGGCACGAATGCGGCCATTGTTTTCTCGAAAATCCCCGGCGAAGTTGCCGCCCAGTCTGCGGCAGGCAAGAAGATTGCCGTAACCGGTCTTGGAATCGTGTCCCCGCTAGGGAACAGCAAGGCGGCCTACCTGGAAGCAGTAAAGGCAGACAAGAAGCCCGAATCCCCATCGGTACATTCCACAATCGCCCTCGAAGACTACAAGGAACTTGGGGTCAAGATGGCCTTCTACCGTAAACTGGACAACCTAGGTCAACTCCAGACGGTATCCGGCATGCGCGCCCTCCAAGACGCCAGCTTCACGGTAACCAACAACAACGCCAAGGATATCGGCATCATCGTAGGCACCAGCGAAGGCGGCCTCGGCGCCACCTACGATTTCGAGGAACTGATTGCACGGGAAGGCAACTCCCAGGGTTCGGCCTTCAAGTTCCCCCACACCGTTTACAATGCGGCTGGTGGCTACCTTTCCATTTGTTCCGGCATCAAGGGCTACGGCGTCACCATTACCACAGGCCCACTTTCAGGACTCGACAGTATCGGCTACTCCATGAACGTGATTCACGACGGCCAGGAAAAGGCAATGATGGCCACCGGTACAGACGAAAACCTGCCGATTATTACGGAATTTGCCCAGAAACTTGGCGTGGCGGCAAATAAGGTGGTCGCACCCTATGCCGAAAACGACGGCTTTGTGGTGGGCGATGGTTCCGTGTCTATCATGCTCGAAGAAGATTCTTATGCCAAGGCACGTGGGGCGAAAGTCTATTGCTACGCGCTGGGCTACGGTCATGGCCGCAAGAACGTGAAATTTGGAAAACTCGTCGGTTCCGAAAACGCCCTCGACAAGGCCATTGCAGATGCCCTGGCCGATGCGGGAATTTCCGCCGGTGAAATCGATGCTGTCTGTGGCTTTGCCAACGGTTGCAAGCGGATTGACGATATCGAAAAGGGTTCCCTCAAGCGGGTGTTTGGCGAAAAATTGACGTCTTTGCCGCTTTTTGAAATCAAGGAACGCGTCGGAGAAGGACGTGCGGGGTCTGCCGCCCTGGCCGCCGCCGAAGCGGCCCTCCTGCTGAGTAGCGAACTTGCAGGCGACAACGCCTACTTTGTGGCGGCAGACGGTTCCGTGGCATCCAAGAAGGTCGATGCGACTGGCCTCAAGAAAATTTTGGTGATTTCGTTTGCGGCAGGCGGGTCTTACAGCGCAGTCATTTTCGGTAAATAGTTTCAGGTAGAAGGAGCGAAAACATGAAAGTTGCTTTGGTAACAGGTGCTTCAAAGGGTATCGGCAAGGCCTGCGCCTTGCGCCTTGCCCGCGACGGCTACACCGTCGTAGTGAACTACTCCAGTTCCGACGAGGCGGCGAACGCCACGCTTGACCAGATCAAGGCCGAAGGTGGCGACGGCATGGTTTACAAGGCCGACGTTTCCAAATTGGACGAAGTCAAGGTGATGGTCCGCGAGGTGTTCAAGGCCTACGGCCGCATTGACGTACTGGTGAACAATGCGGGCATCGTGCGCGACGAATACCTAATGATGATGAACCCGGAAACCCTGGACAAGTGCTTCGACCTGAACGTGAAGGGCTACTTCTACTGTGCCCAGCAGGTGGCCGTGAAGATGTACAAGCAGAAATCCGGCGTGATTATCAACATGAGTTCCGTGTCCTCGAAGTTCGCTCTTGCCGGCCAAGCCGTCTACAGCGCCACGAAGGGAGCCGTGAACTCGCTGACCCAGACCCTCGCGAAGGAGCTGGGCGGTTTCGGCATTCGCGTGAATGCCGTGGCTCCGGGCTTTATCGCAACAGATATGATAGAAGCGATTCCCGAAGAGACCCGCAAGGGCTACCTCGAAAAGATTCCTCTGAAGCGCTTCGGTACCGCAGACGAGGTTGCGAACATTGTGTCAGCCTTGGCTTCTGACCAGTTCGCCTACGTGACGGGCCAGGTGTTCGTGCTGGACGGAGGACTTTCCCTATGATGAACATTTACGAAATCAGCGAAAAGATTGCACAGCGCCCGCCGTTCCAGATGATTGAGAAGGTGACGGAACTTACGCCGAACGAATCGGCCGTGGGCATCAAGAACGTAAGCGTGAACGAGCCGTACTTTACGGGACATTTCCCGGGAACGCCGATTATGCCGGGCGTTCTCATTGTGGAAAGCTGCGCCCAGCTCTGCTCGCTGGTGATTGAAAAACCTGCCGAGGACTTGGAAAAGAACTTGTACGTGCTTTTGAAAATTGACGGGTTCAAGTTCGTGAAGCCGGTAATCCCCGGCGACCAGCTCGAAATTTCCGTGAAAAAGACCAAGGAAGGGGGCGTGCTGGTAGGCTTTGACTGCATCGTGAAAGTGAACGGAAACGTCCACGCCAAGGGCGCCCTCACCTTTACGAGCATTCCAAAGGAATCCTTAGGGAAATAGAAATCCGTGGTCAGTGGTTAGTGGTTAGTGGCTAGGAACTCAAGGAAAAACCCGCTGGTAGAATGCTTCATGCATCTCGTTGTCATCGTGGTGATATACACGGTGCGGGTCTTTATGTTCGCCTGGTTCCGACCGAAGGTCATCTTTGCAGGTGAATCGGTCAAGTCAGTTCATCTCGGAACTCCGTCGGTGATTATCGCCAACCACACCAGTATGCTTGACCCCATCATGATGCTTGCCGTATTTTTTTCACACAAGAGTATCGTGGTTGCCAAGGACCAAGTGGAAGACCCCCACTTCAGTTGGGCACTGACCCGCGCAAAATGCGTGATTCCCTGTGACCGGTTCAACATGGACACCGAATGGGCCTTGCTTGCCAAACGCGAACTGGAAAAAGGGAACAATGTCATCATTTTTCCCGAAGGCAAGTGCCGCTACGACGGGCTGTTGAACGAGTTCAAGACGGGCTTTGCCTTCCTTGCACGCAGTACCGGAGCGCCGGTTCTTTCCGTGGGGCTTGACGGGATCTACAAATTTGGACACCGCACCCATATAGTGGTGGGAGACGCCGAAAAAATTGAACGGGTGAAGGGAATCCCCTCTTCAAGACATCTAACAGAACGGAGCGAGCACTTTAGACAGAATGTCTGGAGCCTGAAACAGCAGGCCCTTGGCGCCTCCGAACCGAAGGTCCTGCCCGTCGCCGCAGAAACACCTGTGGAATGTCACCCTGGAGCGTCAGCGATAGGGTCCACGAAAGCAGTGGATTCTATCGGTCCTACGGACCTCCAGAATGACAATGCTCAAAATAGGGGGAATGCATGAAAACGGGGCTGGTTCTAGAGGGCGGTTCTCGCCAGACCATGTTCAGCGCAGGCGTGCTGGACACCTTCATGGACGAAGACATCCCCTTCGACTACATTGCGGGCGTTTCTGCGGGGGCACACGCGGCCATCAACTACATTACCCGCCAACAGGGGCGTCTCCGCTTTATCGTCTTGCCCACCCGACTCCAAAAGGGCAAAAAATGGGCCAGCAAGTATATCGGCATCCAGAAAGAGTTCCATGCGCTGAACTATCTGTCTGCCGATGGTGAAATGCCCCTGGACTTTGAAGCTTACGCAAGTTCCAGAGTCGAATGCGAAATCGGCCTCACCTGTTGCGAAACGGGCCGGGCCGAATTCAAGAGCGAAAAGCAAGACAAGAAACGGCTCCTGGACCTGATCAGTGCCAGCTGCGCCCTGCCCATGCTTTTCCCCATGGCAAAGCTAGACGACAAACACTACGCCGACGGCTGCATTACCGAACCCATCCCCTACGAACGGGCCTTCGAAAAAGGGTGCGACAAGGTTGTGGCCATTTCTACCCACTACCCGGGAGAAGCGGTGACGGATTTCCGCAAGTACAGAGCGATACTCAACCCCATGTACAAGCAAAAATACCCCAATCTCTTTAGAGCATTGATGGTACGGCTCAAGCGGTACGAAAAAAAGTTTATCCAGATGGAATCCCTGGAAAAAAAAGGGAAACTGTTCTTGATTCGGCCACTCATCGACCTATGTGACCAGTTTGACACCGACATGGACAAGATGAACGAATCCTACAACCACGGCGTCGAAATGGCCAAGCAGCGCATGGACGACCTGAAGACTTTTCTGGAAATTTAAGTTTAGCGGAACTAGGACCCTCGAATGGCAGAAACAAAAAAAATCCTCGTAATGGTAGCAAGCCCCAAAAACGAACGGAGTGGCACTCTGATTCCTACCAAGGCCTTTGTTCAGGGCCTTGAAGAAAACGGAGATTTTGAAACTGAATATATCTTCATCGACAAGATGAACATCAAGCCCTGCCGGGGCTGCCTTAGCTGCTGGGGCCGGCCCGACGGAAGCTGTTTCATCAAGGACGACGACGTTCCCGCCATCCGTGAAAAACTCATCAATTCAGACATCGTCATCTGGAGTTTCCCGCTGTTCCTATTCGGCGTCCCCGGACAGATGAAGGTGCTGATGGACCGTATCGTGGGAATGGTTCACCCCTACATGGGTCAAAAACTGGGAGAGGGCGTTAACGCGGCCAATTCTAACCTCCACGGGCTCCAGTTCCAGAAGGAAGGGCAGAAAATCATCTTGCTGTCCAGTTGTGCCTGGTGTGACCTGGACGTTGTTTACGAGCCCATCGTAAAGCAGTTCGACATTATCCTAGGTCACGAGGGTTACCAACTTGTGGCCTGCCCCCAGATGCGGGCCCTGCACCACCGGGGCGGGGAACGCAGGCTAAACATCTTGCGCAAACGGTACTGGCAAGGCGGCGCAGAACTTGCAAAGACAGGCAAACTCTCAAAAGAGGCGATAGACCTCATGCAAAAGACCATCTTTAGCGACGAAGCCTACGAGAAACTGGTGGTAGAATTCGTAACCCACATGTTTGACCGGGATGACAATTTCTAGGATTTTGCATGCAGAGCAAGACCATCATACTTCCGGAAAGCCTCACCGCTGAAAACAGCAGGGTCCTGCTGCAGAACTGCAGAAAGGCCCTGCAGCGCGGGCCCCTCCTCCTAGATGGGAAGAGCCTGAAGTACATGGACTATAGCGGAGACGCCTTTTTCGCCCTCCTGGCAGACACCAGCGAAAAAAGCGGTTACAAGCTTACCCTCGCCCACTTTAACGACGACATCAAGTTTCATCTGCAACACCTCAAAAAGCCGAAGATTCCCCCAAAGAACAAGGTCAACCAGAACTTTCTCGAAAGGCTCGGCGAAAACACGATTCTTGTCGCAAGGAGTGTCGCCAAGATTTTTGTCCTCCTGAACACCTGCATCTATTGGAGCCTGTACGGACACTTCGACAAGGGGAAAAGCAAGTTCAGCGGGACGGCTAAGCAAATCAACAGGCTCGGTGCCGAAGCCATGGGCATCTGTTTTTTAATGGTGGCCCTGATATGCTTTACCATGGCCCTGCAGAGTTCCTTCATGCTCAAGGCCGTAGGCGGAGGGTCCTACCTGGCCTCGGGCCTGGGTTACCTGATTTTTGCCGAAATCAGTCCGCTCCTGACCACCATCATCCTGGCGGGCCGCTCCGGCTCATCCATTGCCGCCGAAATTGCCAACATGAGCGTCTGCGAAGAGGTCAAGGCCATCAAGGCCATGGCCATTTCTCCTGTCCAGTACCTGGTGGTTCCCCGCTTTATCGCCATGACCATCTGCACGCCCATCCTTTCGTTCTGCGCTGGCATTGCTGGCTGCCTTGCCGGGTTCCTCATCGCCTTCTTCTTCTTTGACATTTCCTTTGCCAATTACTTCCAGGAAATCCGCGACGGAATTCCACCAATCCTTTTCTTGAAAAGTACCGTAAAGGCCGTGGTGTTTGGCTGGCTCATCACCATGATTTCTTGCCACAAGGGATTGACCGCCGTCGGTGGTGCCGACGCCGTCGGACACGCCACCACCTCCAGCGTGGTCATTTCCATTTCCAGCATCATCGTCGCCGACTGCGCTTTCAGTTTCGCATTCTACTAGGAGTTACCATGGACGACGATATTACACTCAAAGTAGAACACCTGAGAACAGGGTACAAGGGCAAAGATGTCCTCCACGACATTTCCTTTGACGTGCGGAGAGGCGAAATCCGCATGATTCTTGGAAGTTCGGGCTGCGGGAAGTCAACCCTCCTGAACAACATCCTAAAGCTAATTAAAGCGACCAGCGGAACCATCACCTATTTCGGAAAAACCTACTCGGCAAAAAGCGGGCTGGACTATGTCACCCGAATGCGCATGGGCGTGCTTTTCCAGAACGGGGCGCTCCTTTCGGACCTGACCGTCGCCGAAAACGCCATGATGCCCCTTATCCGGAGTATGCCCTACATGCCCAGGAGCCAGATGGAGGCCATCGTGGCCGACAGGCTCGAAAAGGTGCACCTGCTGCACGCGTTCCACAAGTATCCGGCGGAACTTTCGGGAGGCATGCAGAGGCGCGCCGCCCTTGCACGTGCCATAGCCCTGAAGCCGGAACTGCTGTTCTGCGACGAACCTTCAACAGGCCTAGACCCGGTGACGGCCCGCTCCCTGGACGAACTCCTGCTGGAACTCAGGGATACCCTGGGCGTATCTATGGTTATCGTGAGTCACGAACTGGAAAGCATCAAGATTATCTGCGACCGATTCATTTATTTACAGGACGGCTACGTGCTCATGGACGGAACTCTGCAGCAGGGTATGGAAAGCGAGCTTCCCGTTTTAAAATCCTTCTTTAACAGGGAAAGTCCCAAAGAGATTGACAACAAGGACTATTACCATTTTAACTTTGTGGACTGATTTGGAGTTACCATGGAAACCACACGAAAAGAGCGGGTTCGAATTGGCGCATTCATGCTTTTATGCGGAATCCTTATCCTGGTATTTCTGGGATATGTGCTTTCGACATACCTGAACAGGGAATACGACAACTACTACACCATCTTCAACAAGTCCGTCACAGGTCTATACGGCGAGGCCCACGTGAAGCTGAACGGTATCGACGTGGGTAACGTAACCGGAATCCACATCGACTCGGCCAACCTGAACCAGGTCATCGTGTCCTTCCGCGTTGACAAAGGAACGCCCATCAAAAAAGGGACGCGGGCAGGCATGACCCACGGCATCTCCCTTACCGGCGAAAAACAGATAATCCTTTCGGGCGGTAACTTTGACGAACCCGACGTGCCCGAAGGCGGTTTTGTGCCAGCAGAGGAATCCGCCTTTGACGAAATAGCCTCCCAGGCAGGAAACATCGTCGGCCGGGTCGACACGCTGTTGCATAACCTGAACAACATTTTCTCTTCCGAGAACGCCGAAAACATCAGCAAGGCAATCAAGAACCTGGAAGTGGCCACCAAGAACCTGAGCAGCCTCTCCCAGAATCTGGACAAGCCCATCAACAACATCTCGGAAGCCGCCGGTTCCATGAAAAATATCATGACCGAGATCGAGGAGGCTAAAATTGCCGCCAAGGCAGGGGAAGACCTGGATGTTCTCAAAGAAAAACTGGAAGCCATTGACACCAAGAATATCAACGACAACCTGAACCAGGCCATGGCATCGGTCAACAAGTTGACCAAACGGCTAGACCAGATGATTTACAAGAACGAAGACCAGGTTGGAAACGCCGTCACGGAACTGAACGCCGTGCTTTCGAATCTGGAGGAATTTTCGCAGAAAATCAAGAACAACCCGTCAATGCTCATCCATTCAGAAACCAAGGAGAGACGCAAATGATTAATTGCTCGTTATTCCGTACCGCGGCCCGGAATCTTGCAGCCTTGTTGTTGCTAACGTTTGCCCTGGTAGGATGTTTCGGCGGAGGAACCACAGAACCCACACGTTACTACACCCTCGCCGTAGAAAACATTTCCAAGCCCAAGGCAAGCGCAAAGTTTGCACAAAAAACTGTAGCCATAAAAAAATTCACCATCGACCCCGCCTACCAGCGCACTGGAATCGTCTACCGGGAATCCCCCTACGATTTCATGTTCTACGAACTGGACCTGTGGGCAAGCCGGCCAGAGCACATGATTACCCAAGTTGTCGCCGAATATGCCGAAAAGAGCGGGCTGTTCAAGTCGGTCGTCACAGCGGGCGGTACCATGCCGGAATACGAACTCTCCGGAAACATCGGCGCCCTTGAAGAAGTCGATAACGGTGGGGGCCAGTCGGCACATTTGCTCCTCGGCATTTCACTCACGGATGTATCCCAAGGAACCACCCTCTGGGAAGGCAAGTGCGACAAGAGCAAGTCCACCGACAGTCGCGAACCGAGAGTCACGGCGGAAGCCCTGTCCAAACTACTGGGCGAATGCTTGGAAGAAAGCCTGAAGGAAATCGGGACGCTGCAATGACCTGAAAATACGGTTATTTGCGGACTTGCGTAAATTTTAATTTACGCGCTTTGTATTTTTTTTTTTACATTCTTGCTATATTTCATAACGTATCTCCTTATGCATGAGGTCGTTATGAAAAAAACACTTGCCTGCAAACTGTGCCTGTCCGCCCTCCTCGCCCTGGGTCTTTGCGCCTGTTCAACGGTCGGTCCTGTAGACATAGACGAAGAAGAGGCGGCCGACAACACCTCCAATTCATCAACCGTCAAGCCCGGTTCCTCCGCTAATCCCGCAGACCAGTCCAGCACCTCCACTTCCTCCTCATCGGCAGGGGATTCCCCTGCGAGTTCCTCCGTGTCGGCGACGGCGGAAGATGCCAAGACAACGGAAATCTCCGAAAACCCATTTGATTCCATCAGCGTTGCAAGGCCAGCAGAATTCAAGACACCGAGTTTATCGGCTGTCATATTCTGGTGGGATACCACCAAAGTCGAATACGAATTCGAGGCTGTCATTGACGACGGCTTTTCTACCTATGCGACAATGGAATCCAACGGAATCGACAGTCTTGTCTATGAATTCAAGTGGAACGACGAAGCCCCCGAAAAATGGGAACGGGTTAAAATCAGCAAGTACTCCGAAGGAAACCTCAACTCGGTAAACTTTGACACGGAAGCAAAGAAGACCTATAATGATATCAAGGAGTTGTGCCTTTCATACGCTTCTGCAAGAATTATCTGGTGGGGCAGCAGGGACAGCACTGGCAAAAAGGACAGCCTTTACACAGAATGGTCCAAACCCGTCGGTCCTCTGTACACGCTAACAACCGGATACCAAGCCAGAACCACTTGGGCAAAAAGTTTTACAAAAAGTCCTTGCATATAAAAAAGCCATGTTCTCAATTAAAAATCCCTGACATACAGGGATTTTTCTATTTTGCACTAAAGAATTTCAATGAACTACACGAACAATGGCCGAAAAAATACATCTTCTAAAAAATCCGCCGGACCTGAACAAGATTGCAAGGCCCAATTGGATTGAAATCAACCTGGATGCCCTCTGCAACAACATCAAGTTCATCCGCAGCCAGATTCCCGCAAACACCAAGATTCTCTTACCCGTAAAGGCCGACTCCTACGGTCACGGGAGCCTCGCCTGCTCCTTTGCCGCCAAGTTCGGCGGTGCAGACTACCTGGGAGTGGCCCACATCAGCGAAGGCATGCTCCTCCGCCAGTACGGCATGGACTTGCCCATCCTGGTACTTGGCCCATGCACTCCTTCTGACTTCGCCTACTTCGTGGAATTCCAGCTGACCGCCGCCATCACGGACATCCGTACCGCCATGGCCTTCGACCAGTTCCTGAAAGAGACGGGCACCACCTGCAAGGCACACCTGGCCGTTGATACGGGCATGAACCGTTACGGCTTTGACGCCGAGGACTTCAACAACATCCGCGCGGCGCTCTCTCTCAAGAATTTGCATTTCGAAGGGATGTTCACCCACCTGGCCACCGCCGACATGCCGGGGAACCCCAAGACCGACATCCAGATCCAGCGCTTTACACGGCTGGTGGATGTACTTGAAGCGGAAGGACTCCGGCCAGCCATCTGCCACTGCAGCAGTTCCGCAGGCACCCTCACCCGCCCCGAAAGCCATTTCGACATGGTGCGCCCAGGCCTTGCCCTTTACGGCTACAACTGCATGGGAGCAGCTCCTTCGCCGTGGCCAATCAAGCCCGTAATGCGAATCAAGTCCACCATCCGCCACATTCACGACGTGAAGCCCGGCGAGACGGTCAGTTACGGCGGCTACTGGATGGCACAGCAGCCCACTCGAATCGCCACCGTGGCCATCGGTTACGGCGACGGTTACCTCCGCGGTGGCTACAACAAGGGATTCCTGTTTATCCGTGGGCAGCTCTGCCCCATCCTTGGGCGCGTTTGCATGGACGCCACCATGGTAGATGTAAGCCACATTCCCGACGTGCAGGTTGGCGAGACGGTAGATGTGGTGAACGGCGAACTGGACCACCGCATTTCTATGGAAAGCGTGGCCGACGACCACCACACCATTCCCTACGAATTCACCAGCCGCGTAGCCCGCCGCCTGTACCGCAAGTACTACTGGAAAAACCGTCTGGTGCGCTGGGATTACCTGCGTCAGGAATTCGGCGTCAAGGAATACAAGGAATACCCGCTGCGTTAAAAAGGGCGTAATTTCTATATTTACCCGGGAAAATTTAAGAAGGCACGGATTTTGCGGCTATCTGACGGCGCGAAAACCGTGCCAAAGAGGAAAAGATGAAAGTTTCTTTGAATTGGCTCAGACGTCACGTTAATCTTCCGGAATCTGCGGAAGAAGTTGCAAAGGCCCTCACCTCTATTGGCCTCGAAGTCGAAGGCATGGAAGAACCGGGCAAGGTCTATGAAAAGCTCGTTGTAGCGAAGGTTCTTACCTGTGAAGCTCACCCGGACAGCGACCACCTGCACATCACCACCGTGAACGACGGCAAGGAAACGCTCCAGGTCGTGTGCGGCGCCCCCAACGTAGCCGCAGGCCAGACCGTGGTTCTCGCCCCGATTGGCGCGGAACTCCCGCTCCCCGATGGCGGCACGCTCAAGATGAAGAAGTCCAAGATCCGCGGTGTGGAAAGTTTCGGCATGATTTGCGCCGAAGACGAAATCGGCCTCAGCGACGACCACGCGGGCATCATGGTGCTGGACGACAGCATTCCGGCCGGCACGCCTTTCGTGAGCCTCGGCATGTACGATGTGTGTTATGAACTGAACGTGACCCCGAACCGCCCGGACGCCCTCAGCCACCGCGGTGTGGCCCGCGAACTGGCCGCGAAGTTCAACCGCCCGCTGAAGCCCCTCGCCTACACCTTGAACGAGGACGCCGAGGCGGCAAGTTCCGCCATCAGCCTCGAAGTGGTTCCCGGCTGTGGTTGCTCCCGCTACGTTGGCCGCGTCATCAAGGACGTGAAGGTCGAAAAGTCCCCCGCCTGGCTCGCCAAGCTTTTGCACGCCGTGGGCATGAACAGCATCAACAACGTGGTGGACATCACGAACTTCATCTTGATGGACGTGGGCCAGCCGCTCCACAGCTTCGACATGGACCAGCTCCATGGCAACAAGATCAAGGTGCGCCGCGCCGTGAAGGGCGAAAAGATCGAAACCATCGACCACACCACCCATGAACTCGTTGAAAACGACCTCGTCATCTGCGATGGCGACCGTCCGGCCTGCGTTGCCGGCGTGATGGGCGGCGTCGAATCCGAAATCGTCGATGCCACCAAGAACGTGTTTCTCGAAAGTGCCTGGTTCAACCCGACGGTGGTCCGCAAGCAGGCGAAGCGCCTCTGCATTTCCACGGACTCGAGCTACCGCTTTGAACGCGAAATCGACTTCGCGACCCAGGACGAATACAGCAAGTACGCCTGCGCCCTCATCCAGGAAGTCGCGGGTGGCCGTATTCTCAAGGGCACTGTCGAATACACCGGCGACGACCACAAGAAAGAGAACAACGTGGTCACGCTCCGCATCGCGCAGGCCGAACGCGTTATCGGCATGAAGCTTGACATGGCCCAGGTGGAAAAGTTCCTCACAGGCATCGCCCTCGAAGTCGTCTCCAAGACGGCGGACTCCATCACGTTCAAGATTCCGAGCTTCCGCCCCGACCTCGAACGCGAAGTGGACCTCATCGAAGAAGTCGCCCGCCTCGTCGGGTTCGACAACATCCCGTACACGCTGCCCTCCTTCAAGATGCAGCCCAACGAACTTCCGCCGATTGAAGTTCTGAACCGTAAGATCCGCAAGACGCTTTCTGCCATGGGCCTGCATGAATGCTTGAGCCTGCGCTTCACGAGCAAGGCCCGCACCGAAGCCCTGTTCGGCCCCGAAAGCGACGACCGCCGCAGCAAGCCCGCACTGCTTTTGAACCCGCTCTCCGAAGAACTGGGTGCCGTTCCCACGAGCCTCCTCCCCAACCTCCTCAAGAGCGTTGCCGAGAACGAGAAGAACCGTCCGGGTTCCGTGCGCCTGTTCGAAGTGGCCAAGGGCCAGTTCAAGCGCGACCGCAAGGACGTGCGCGACCCGGGCTTCGACGAATCGAACCTCGTCGCCCTCACGATTGCAGGGAACTTCGATACAAACCCGCTCAACGACAAGCCCGCCCAGATTGACTTTGCCGCGTTCAAGGGCTTGGTGCAGAGTTTCCTCAAGCGCGTGGGCCTCGTGGTGGAATTCCGCGTGCCCGCCAAGGCAGAAATTTTCCTGCACCCGGGCAAGCAGACCGAAATCCTCGCCGACGGCGTGGTGCTCGGCACCATGGGCGAACTCCACCCCTCCGTGATGACCGCGAACGACATCAGCTACACCACCTACGTGATGGAACTCGACATGGACAAGATGGAACACGCAACCCACAAGAAGATCGTGTTCGAAGCCTTCAGCCGCCAGGTGCCGTCTAGCCGCGACATCTCGCTGGAAGTGGCGAAGTCCATGACCCACGAAGACATTGTCGCCCGCATCAAGGGGCTCAACCCCAAGAACCTCGCGAAGATTACCCTCAAGAGCATCTACGAAGGCGACAAGATCGAAGCCGGCAAGAAGAACATGGTCTACAGCCTCACCTACCAGGCAATGGACCGCACGCTCACCGACGACGAAGTCAACAAGGCCCACAACAAGCTGCGTGACAAGCTCGTCGCGAACGGGGATATTGTGCTGAGATAGTCGGCAAAACAAGTTTGCCTCCCGCATACGCTTTGCGTATGCGAATAAAGATTCTAACTTGTTTAGCAAATGAAGATTGCTTATTTAAAATTTTTGCCGTTTGCATTGGCACTTTGTGGACTTGCAGCCTGTTCTACCGCCCCCGAGCCAGAAGACTTTTCTGCCGAGGAACTCCGGGACATGACCCCTATCATGCAATTCAAAGGAAACCCCATTCCCGAGGATTGCTACTCCGAAGAACATGTCACCACTGACGTCACCGAACGCATGAAGCCCGGTGAATACTCATACTCGGGTCCCTTTTGGCGGTTGGAATGCTATTTCTACTATGAAAAATATGCTGAATTTTACCAGGCCATTGAAGACATGGGCTGGAAATACGATTCAGACGAAGGCAACCAAGGTGATTGTGGGCCTAAACACGAATACACGAAGACCGTCAACCACCGCAAATTGCACCTATACGTGAAAACCTGCGATGGCAGCGACTGGTTTGTATCTAAAGACCGCTTCCTATTTCACGTGGAATACAAATAAAAGGGTTAAAGCCCCTTTAAATCTAGACTTGGCTATAGGTCCACTTCACGTGGCCTTCCAGGAATTCGTGAGCATCAAAGACCAGACCAAAATGGTCTTTGATTTTTTGTACCTCGAAACGCATGGGATTGTCGTCCCAGCCTAGGTCCTTTTCTACAATCTTGGACTTGCAGCCGGGCTTTTGCGCCACCATCAGTTCCGCGATTTCTTTCCAGCTAATCCACACGTCTCCAAGCCCCAGGTAGATTTCCTCGTTTTTGTCGGATTCCAGCAGGTTCATGTAGAGCATGGCCTGCTGACTTGCGTGGATAAACTGGGTACCGTCGTTTTTCACGATATGAATGTCCCTGTCTTCCTTGACGGCACGGGCCATTTCAAAGAAACGGCGGTCCGGCTGGGAACATCCGTCGGGGAACGCGGGATTACCGAAGGTGTAGCCCGGACGAATGATGTTGCGTTTCATGGAAACTTCGGGGAACTGTTCTCCGTAACCCCTGCGGAACCCGAGCACGTAGGCCTCCCCCGCCGCCTTGGTGGCGCCGTACAGGTCCAGAGGCAGGTTGCTGGTCACTTCGCGCATAGAGGGCCGCATCACGCCCATGGCCGCCGTACTGGAGGTATAGATAAACTTCTTGCAGCCCGCCTTGGCGGCGTTTTCCAGCAGGAAAACGGTAGCGCGAGTGTCGTTCATCAGCATGGTGCTGGGGGTCTCGCCCCAGCCAAGAGCGATATGGATACAGGCGTCACAGCCTTCCAGCCCCTTGGCCAGCTTGTCAAAGTCGGTCAGGGAGGCTTCTACGAAACTCACACTGGGCTGGGAACGCAGGCTTGGCACCTTGTTAGGATGCCTTGTAGCGATAACCACCTCGTGACCTTTCTCCAAAAGGGCACGAACTACGTAGTGACCGATAAATCCTGTTCCGCCAGTGACGAATACTCGCATAATAACCTCTTTAGTTTCCGTTCCTAAAAATAAAGTCTTTAGAATTTCCAGGCAAGGGCCCTTTCAAAATTTACAGGTAAAAACCGATGAGTCCCACCGTGCAAAGGCAGATCAGCACCACCGCAGGCAAAATAGGCTTCCGCATGGACTTAGCCCCCAGCACGCACACAAGACCGCCCTTGGTAAGGGTGTTGGCAAGGCTTGCAAGCAGCATGGCAAGCACCAGTTCTTGCACTGGTAAGCTCGCCTTCATGCTCATGTCCAACAGGGAGAATGCCACCGCATCCATCTCGGCGGCACCGCCCAGAAAACTGCAGGCCAAAAGGGCTCCCGAACCCAGATAGACCCGGGCCGCATTGGCCACAAACATGACCGCCGTAAACACGATACCGAACTTGATGGCCGGGAGCAGATTGAAAGGATTGTTGAAGGTCGAGTTCTTCGCCTTGTGGTCCCTGCCGTCCTTGACTTTCAGGTAAAAAGCGTAAAGCAACGCGGGCACCGCCGGTAACAGGAGCGGAAGTGCCAAGGGTTTTGCAAGCTCTTGCACCAGCACAATGCAGATCAGGTAAAGGCGCACATACATCACCGCCCAGCTGAGCACAATTCCCAGCGCAAAGTTTCCGGAGTAATCTTCGTTTTCGCGGCTGCGGCCTGCAAGGTTCAGCGTCAGGGCAGTACTGCTGGCCAGCCCCCCTAAAAGTCCCGTAAGCCAGATGCCCTTGCCGGGCCCCACCAGCTTAATCAGAATATAGCCCACAAAACCGATACCGCAGATAAAGACCACAAAGAGCCAGATGGTATGGGGATTCAAAACTTCAAGCCCCGCTGGACCATAGGCCTGGTTCGGCAAGAAAGGCAAAACCATCAGGGAAATGACGGCAAATTTTACCGTGGCGATAATGTCTTCGGTAGAAATCCGGCTGGCAAACTCGTGGAGCTGCCGTTTCAACGTCAAGAGCCACACGATGACAATCATCAAAATGCAGGATTCCAGCAGCCGGTTGTACCAGCACAGCGCTCCCAAGAAATACACCACGATGAGGGCAAAACTGGTGGTCAGGCCGTCTTCTTCCTTGTTCACGAAACCGTGGGCCACGTGGCTTGCCACCAAAAGGAGGCCCACCACCACAAAGCCCGTGATGAAAGGAGCCACGGAACTCATGAGTTCCGAAAGGAACGATGCCAAAGCGCCACAGAGACTTATGATAGAGAAGGTACGGACGCCTGCGGGGTGGCGGCTTGCGCTTTCGGAGTAGGATTTCTCCCGCTGCATGCCGATGATAAAGCCGATGCCCAATGCCGCGGCCAGCTTGTAGAATTCGTTGAATTCAATCATAGGGCACCTCCCTTAAAAATCAGTCCCGCTCCCACACCTGGAATGCCGTCGGAAAATCATTTTTTTCGTCGGCAGGGAACGCCTCTTCGCTGACCATACGCCAGCCTTCACCCCATTCCGGGAAAAACACGTCCCCTTGAACCTGGGAAAGCACCTTGGTCAGGTAAAGCTTTTTCACCCTGGGCATGGCTTCGCGATAGACGGCAGCACCGCCGATGATAAAGCATTCCGTCTCGCCTGCAGCCTCCGCCTGTTCCAAAGCGTTTTCCAGCGAAGGACACACAATGCAGCCGGGAGCCTCGAAAGAAGCATTTCGGGTCAGCACGTAGTTGGTTCGGTTCGGCAAGGGCCGCCCGATGTCGTCATAGTTCTTGCGGCCAAGGATAATGGAATGGCCCGTAGTGATGGCCTTGAAACGCTTGAGGTCGGCAGACAGGTGCCACGGCAGGTGACCGTCACGACCGATGACGTTATTTTCAGAAACAGCAACTATTGCGGAGATGAGCATAGTAAAACTTAGGGTTTGAGGTGTGAGGTCGGGGCTAAAGCCCCTTTGAGGTATGAGCACAGCTTTCTGAACCTTCAAGCAAATTAATCTGCGGCACAGCCGTCTTTTTTTTGCTCAAAGCAACCAAAGGTTGCGTCCTCAAACCTCAAAGCGAGTATAACGAGCGAGCCCAGAACCTCCTACACCGCGATCGGTGCTTTAATGGTCGGCCACGGGTCGTAATCCGTGAGTTCAAAGTCCTCGAACTTGAATTCAAAAAGGTCCTTCACATCGGGGTTCATCTTCATGGTGGGGAGCTTGCGGGGCGTGCGGGAAAGCTGTTCCTTGGCCTGGTCAAAATGGTTGCTGTACAGGTGCAGGTCACCGAAGGTGTGCACGAACTCGGCGGCCTCGTAACCGCAGACCTGGGCAAGCATCATGGTCAACAGGGAATAGGACGCAATGTTGAAGGGCACGCCCAAGAACATGTCGGCGCTACGCTGGTAAAGCTGGCAACTGAGCTTGCGCTTGCCGGACTCCCCTACACCGCCCACATAGAACTGGAAAAGGCAGTGGCAAGGCGGCAGGGCCATCTTGTTCACTTCGGCCACGTTCCAGGCGCACACCAAATGCCGCCTGGAATCGGGATTGTTCTTGAGGCTGTCAATCAGGTTCTGGATCTGGTCGATGTGACCTCCGTCGGGAGTAGGCCAGCTGCGCCACTGGTGGCCGTAAACAGGCCCAAGGTCGCCGTTCTCGTCGGCCCATTCGTCCCAGATGGTCACCTTGTTGTCGTGAAGGTACTTGATGTTGGTATCTCCCTTCAAGAACCACAGCAGTTCATGAATAATGCTGCGCAAGTGGAGTTTCTTAGTGGTAAGGCAGGGGAATCCCTTAGAAAGGTCGTAACGGTTCTGACGGCCAAAAACGGAACGGGTCCCCGTACCCGTGCGGTCGGAACGGTCCACACCATTGTCCATGATATCTTTCAACAAGTCTAGGTACTGCTGCATAAAATCCTTTTATTTTGCCAGGCGGCCAATTTTTCCCTACACAGCCAACAGGTTCCCGCATTCGCGGGAACGGCAAGGTTAAAACGCCACCTGTAAAAGCGTTCTATACCAAAGTATAAAAAAACTGCACTGGGTCCCGGACGAGTCCGGCTATCGCGGTGTATTTTTTAGGTTCGGGGCAAACTTGAAGCATTCCCTGTTCTTGGGAAGCACACTGAAAAATTTCAGTTCCTTCGATATAAAGCCTTCGGCTTTCGCATTCACCCTCCAACGGGTGCCCATGGGGCATTTTTCAAGAGTCACCTTGGATTCGGCAGCAATGTAGCCGCGTCCAACCCTAAAGGTGTAGTAATCCCCGTTCACAAGGGTGTCAAGCCCTAGCTGCCACGCCGTACCGAGAGACTTATTCTTGCTAAAGTAAGCGCGCTGGGTCATCATGTAGCCTTGCACCTGCGTATCCAGTTCCTGCAGGGCCAGGCCCTGCTCCTGGGCGCTAGATACCAGCATACAGCCGCGAATGCCAAAAACAGCCAGTACAACGGCAACAATCACCCCTGTCGCGATTCCAAGCCTTTTAAGGGCCGCAGGACTCATGGACAATTGATCGACGGAAGCTCCGTCTTCCCCATCGACAGGTTGCCATTTCAGGAGTTTCAAGGCCACCAGCACATGCCCCGACTGCCTCGGCAAGGCAAGCCCCACCAGGGCAATGACGAAAAGCACAACGCTCAGCACCAGAAGCAAGGTCAGGGCTGTCTCTACCGTAGGAATCAGTCCCTTCAACTCGTTCAGCATCGAAAGGAGCTTCTTGTCTTCGGCAAAATTGTTGGCGGCAAAGCGCCCCGTGAAATTGCCGTAACGGGCAAAGGCCAGGTCCAGAATTTCTTGGGCCATAGTCATGGCTATGGACAAGATACGCTGAACCAGCAGGCAGAACATACCCGCAACGGCAACCACGGCCGACACCAGCCGAACAGTCCGTATAGGAGTAAAGCCTTTTTCAATGTTGCCTTCGCTCATATCAGTTTCGAGTTACGGGTTATGAGTTGCGAGTTATGAGTTTTGATACTTTAGACAGGAGCTTCTAGAAACCAGCACACTGATAACCGACAACTGAGCACCACACATTACACGCTTATTTAATCCCTGCCAGTTCTTTTGCGAGCTTCTTCGCTCCGGTAAAGTCCGCCTTGCCGGTCCCAAGCTTCGGCACCTTTTCCACCGGGAAAGCCAGGGCCGGAAGCATGATGGGCGGGAATCCGCTGGCGCGAAGTTCCGAAAGCACCTGCTTCGGGTCCTTATCGCCCTGATAGAGCAGCACAATCTTTTCGCCCTTGGCGGAATCGGGAACCGTAGTCACCAGGTAGTCGCAGCCTTCCAGCACCGGAGTGTCCTGAATCTTCTTCCCGACAGCTCCAAGACTAACCATCTCGCCGCCAAGTTTGGCGAAGCGGCTGTAACGGTCCACGATGGTGAGGAAGCCATCTTCGTCCAGATAACCCTTGTCACCCGTGCGGTAATAGCGGATACCGTTGATATTCACGATGACGCTCTTGGTACGTTCGTCATCCTTCAGGTAGCCCTGCATCACCTGGCAGCCGCCAATGAGAATCATGCCAGCCTCTCCCGTGGGGAGCGGTTCGTTGGTCTCGGGGTCCACAATCAGGAACTGGGTTCCAGGGAGTGCCGGACCAACGGTACCGGGCTTGTTGTTCACCTGCATGGTCATGTAGTCGTTCAGCAGGGTGTTTTCTGTATTGACCGACGCCACAGGGGCGGTCTCGGTACAACCGTAACCTTCGTAAATTTCCTTACCGAACTTGAGGCGGAATGCCGTAGCCAGTTCAGGCCGCAAGGCTTCGGCACCTGCGATGATGATACGCACATACTTGAACACCAAGGGGTGTACATAGCGGCTCACGGTAAAGGCCCGCAAGAAGGTGGGGGTCGCCACCATGCAGGTCACGCGGAAGCGGGAGCACACGCGGGCCATGGTCTTCACGTCGGTGGGGTCCGCCACCGCCACAATGGGGCAGCCTTCCGTCAGGTTCAAGAGCGTGGTCACCGTCAGGCCGAAACTGTGGAACAGCGGAAGCTCCGAAAGCATCACGTCACCGCGGCTCACGTTCAAGATACAGGCCAACTGCTGGATGTTGCCCATCAGGTTGCGGTGCGAAAGGAGCACGCCCTTCGGGGTTCCTTCGGAGCCGGAACTGAACACGATGACGGCGGTATCGTCGATACGGGTACGCTTGCAGAACACAAAACGGATAAGCCATGCGGGCATAATCATGCAAAGCACCAGGAGGGCAGCAATCTTTACCTTGGGAATTTCCTTCATCAGGTCTTCGGCATAGAGAATGCGGACCTTGTCCGAAGCCACCTGGGAGTAGTCGTTACCCCGACCCTTCAACTTTTCCACGAACTGGCGGCTAGAAATCACGGTGGTAACATCCGCCTTTTCGCAGCAGTACTTCACGTTATCTACAGAAGAAGTGTAGTTCAGGTTCACGTTGGTCTTGCCCATAACCCAAAGAACCAGGTTCACAATCACGCCTGCGGGACTTGGCGGAAGCATAATGCCAATATTCTGCTCCTGCCTACCCAACTTCTTTTTCAGAAGCCCGCGGAAGGCCATGACCGCGCCCATGAGCTTGTATCCGGAGAAATGCCCACCATCGGTGTTGTAGATGGCGGGTCCGTTCTTCACATACTTCTTGCAGGTCTTGATCCAAGAGGCCGCAATAGGACGCACAAACTTGACCGCATACTGCCAAGCCTCGATAGAAATCTTGCGGACAATGGCACGGACCTCGTTAGGCGGAGTCTTTGCAGAAATGGGTTCACCAAAGGCCACCGTCACAGAACGGTCCGAAGAGGCACCGTACATGTCGGAGCCACTATAACTGTAGTTGGAGCCCCAAAGTCCCTGGATATAGAACGGAAGCAGCACGGCGTCCGTCCCTTCCACAGCCTTGGTGTAATCCAGATTGAACGGTTCCACGTGGGGGGACTTGGAAACCTCACCCGTAGGGAACATGACCACGGCCTTGCCCGCCAAAAGGGCCTCGTGGATTTTTTCCATGGCCTCTTCAGGATGGCGGTTGTCGATGCGAATCATTCCCAAGCGCTTCAAGATTGCCCGCAAGTACCACCTTTCAAAGTGGTCCTTGTTACTTGCAATGCAGAGCGGTCGAGGGCTTGCCATCTGGAGCATGGCCCAGTCGATAAAGCTATGGTGGTTACCCACCATGAGCACCGGGCCTGCATTAGGAATGTTGCCCACGTTCAGCACGCGAATTTTGTGGCGGCTGAACACCAGGCGCAAAAGGGAGCGGAGCAAAGCCTGGGGCAGGTTCGTGATAGTCCAAGCGAATACGCAAAGAGAAATAACACCCAGTCCCACGAAGTAGAGCTGCGGACGGATATGGGTGTAATGCACCATCACCGAATATAGCACAAGGAAAATACCAAGGATTACCGCCTGTATCAAGTTCGCAAGGGCAATGACCCAGCCCGAATTGTTTGGGCGAGTATTGTACTGCAAAAGGGCGTTCACGGGCACAAGGAAAATACCACCGAAGAACCCCACCAGCACATAAATCACGGATAGGGCCGCGGGGTGAACCATAAAGGGAATCAGGAGCATGCAGAGGGACGCCCCAATCATGCCCAGGGGGATAAAGCCCGTCTCGATAAAGTCCTTGGAGTTCCTGGCTGCAAAGATGGAGCCCACCATCAGGCCCCCGATGGCAAAGGGCAGGTAGTTCTGGATCATGTTCACCGTCTCGGAGCCGGATACATCCTGGAACAGAAGGGTGAACACCTGGGCCATGGCCCAGAACATGGAGAGGGCGATTATGGTGGCGCGCAGAGGACGCTGGCGCCAGCCCAGGCTAAACCTGCGCCGGGCGGTGGTAAAACTAACGTTGGGGTCGGCATACTTGACCTTCGGGATCAAGAAACTCGCCACGGTACCAAGCACGCTCACCCCCACCAGAATCCAGGGAATCACCACTGATTTAGAGATAATCCTGCCCACGGCCTCGTACTTGGCAAGGCTACCCAGGTCAATGAGGTTCACGCCCACGATGGCAAGCCAACTGGCCGCGATAATGCCACTCAAAGAGAATATCTGCAAAAAGGCGTTTGCATAACTCAGGTTGTGCACACCGAACATTTCTTTCAAGATGGCATACTTGGCCGCACTGTGCACCGCAAAACCCGTCGAAAGACCGATACAGAGCCAGAATGCCACACGGGGAACTCCGCAGGTCACAAGCACCGCCATAGCTATGACGAATGCCGTCATAAAGAGAGACGACCAGGCCAGCACCCTGTTCTTGGAAAACTTGTTGGAGAAAAGCCCTGCCGCCCATACGAACACCACGTAGGGGGCGATAAAGAAGATCTGCAGCATCAGGCTCTGCCAGTTCTGGCCGCCCTCCACCCCGGCAAAAGAGCCGGACAGAATCTTCTGGGCGTAAATGAACACACCCATCTGGACAAACGTTACCGCAAGGATAGAAAGAAAGAATCGGATCGCTCCGCTATATTTCCACATTTTGGACCTTCGTAAAAATTTGAAGGTAAAGATAGCTTTTTAGAACTAGTTCAGAATTCGGAGTTCAGAATTCAGAGTTCATATTTCTGAATAAGTAACTCCGAAATCCGAATTCATAAATCTGAATTAGAAATTCCTATCCCTGAATCAGCCGCTCAATCTCTGCTATTTCTTTCGGGATTTTCTTTGAAATGTTCAAAAAGCCCGTTTTCGTAATCAGCAGGTCATCCTCGATGCGGATACCGATCTTTTCGCAGTAGCGCCGCCCGTTGAACACTCCCTCAAATTCACCGTACAGTCCCGGCTCACAGGAGATGAGCATACCCGGTTCCAAGACGGTATCCAGGGAACGGGAACCTGGGTCCCCATCGTGAATGTGCTCACCGATAAAGTGACTCACCCCATGGGGTCTCTTGTCATAACACAGTTTGAACTTGCCCTTGTGGGCCTTTACCAATCGGGATTCCAGTTCATCCATGATAAATTCCCAAGGAATCTGGCCTATTTCTTTCAGGCTCACTCCGGGTTTCACGGATTTCTGATAAACTAACGCAGAGTCCAAAACAATCTGGTATAGCAGCGCCTGTAAGGGGTTGAACTTCCCGTTCAGGGGAATTGTTCTGGAAATGTCGCTATGAAGGGTTCCGTAACGCACGCCAAAATCCAAAAGAATCATCCGTCCCAACTTCAGGGGCTCGTCGTTTTTCACGTAATGCAGGCAACAGGCGTTTTCTCCGGAGGCGGCAATGGTCGGAAACGCCAGGTCACCGTCGCTTCGGCGCTGCATCTCGTAGTTCAAGTACAGGTACAGTTCCCGCTCGCTCTTGAAGGATTTCACCCGCGAAAGCAGGTTGCGGAAAGCCTTCTCCGTGATGGACTGGGCCCTCTTGGCGTCGGCGATGCGCTCCGGTCCCAACGGAAGCCTCTCTGCAAAGTGTATCGGCGAACAGGTCTTGACCTTCATTCCTTGCCGGCCAAGGACCTTCGCCACCTGGTCTTTCAGTCTGTCGTTATGGTCACCCCTGACCTTTTCATAATAATAGACGTAACCGAACCCCCTGGACCGGTATTTTTTCGCCATGGATTCCACAAAGGGCAAAAATTCCTGGGCATCACGGACATCGGCAATGCCTGTGACTCTAGATACATCGTCGCTTCCAGGTTCGACACCAAACCGTTTTCCGTTCCAGAACTCTCGGAAAAGGTCCTTTTCGGGCACAAAGAGCACAGGCTTTTTCGCCTTGGGGTCCAGCACCAGGTAGCACCCCGGCTGGTTCACTCCCGTAAGGAATAAGAAAGCCGGGTCCTGGACAAAGCGAGTCCAGGTTTCTGTAAAGGCTTCTTCGGCCCCAGGCTCCCTGGGCATCCCTCCAAAAATACAGAAGGAATCCAGTTTTTCCATCATCTGGGTGCGCCTCTGGGCATATAAGGCGCAAGAATCGTAATCCGGCGAAGAAATGAAGACCTGGGAATAGGATTTTCGCAAATTTTCGGCAATTTTCATAAGGATTTCACTTTTTTACAACTTTTTTGCCGTAAATAATATACATTTTACGCAACACAGACTAGAATGGAGCCTGAATAATGTCATTTTTGAAAAATTGGAAACTGATCCTCGCCTCTCTGTCCCTTGCCCTCTTCACCGCTTGCGCCGGCTCTTCCGGTGGTAGCAGCGACGAAGGTGGCGCCGAAGGAGGTGCAGCCGGCGGTGCTGGTGGAAAGGCCGCCGTCCAAAAGGAACATATCGACGAAAACAAGCTGAAGAAGAACGAAGACGAAGCCATGGCCATGACCGAAGAAAACCATAAGCTCCGTAAGGAAATCTTCGACGCCAAGAACAAGTTGGGCATTCCGGTGGAACGTCCCGACGCCGAGTAGGTCATTTGGAACATTACTCCATCTCTGATAACCTGAAACGGATGGTTTCAGGAGAGAACGAAACGGTTTTCCGCTTATTGGAAGGCCGTTTTTGTGTTGAGATACAGACCAGACTCCCGGGCCTCAACTTGAAGCCCAAGGACGGTGCAGACCTACAAGGCCTGCTGACGGTCCTGGACCAGCTGAAAATCGCCGCAAAACACGGGGAATCCTTTACCGCCAAGCAGGTGGAGCGCCTTCTCGGGAAATCGTCGTCTGCCGTACAGGAATTCGACCTTGGCGCAGCCCCCATCATCCGGAACCGGTTCGGCATATCCATTGGCCCCAAGACGCCCTCCCAGGCAGAACTGGTAAAGGCCGTCGAAAAGAACGACGTCATTTTCGCCAAGGGCCCCGCCGGTACAGGCAAGACGTTTCTTGCGGTAGCTCTAGCCGTCGCAAGCCTCGAACGTAACGAGGCCGAACGGATATGCCTAGTCCGGCCTGCCGTAGAAGCGGGAGAATCCCTCGGGTTCTTACCCGGTGACCTGAAAGAAAAAATCGCCCCTTACCTGAGGCCCATCCACGACAGCCTCTCCGAGCTGCTGCCTCCAGAAAAGCTCCGTCGGTACGAAGAAACCGGAGCCATCGAAGTGGCACCCCTCGCCTACATGCGTGGACGCACCCTCAAACGCGCCTTTATCATTCTGGACGAAGCCCAGAACACCACGATACCCCAGATGAAGATGTTCCTTACCAGACTCGGGCCCCACAGCAAGGCCATCATTACCGGAGACACCTCCCAGGTGGACCTGGCCCAGGGGCAAAAGTCCGGACTGGAACACGCCATGACCATCTTGAACGGAATCAGGGGCATCGCCCAAGTTGAATTTACCGCCACTGACGTTTTACGACATCCCCTGGTGAAAGACATATTGTCCGCCTACGAGCAAAAGGACTCCAAATGAAAAAGAAGAAGAAAAAACTCCATCTTTTCCTTGGCTGCGTGTTGGTCGCGGCTATCGCCATATTCCTGTTCCCCGACAAGAATATCGCCATGCAGGCAGACCACCCCCACCTGGGCCAGCTCAGTACCCGCACCATCATCTCTCCCATCAATTTCGACATTCCCAAGTCCAAACAAGAAATTGAGGCCGAACGCCAGCGCGCCGAAGAAAAGGTCAACGCCATTTTCGAGTACAACTCCGACGAAACCAACCGCATCAGCGAAGACCTAAAACAATACCTCCACAAGCTCGCCCAGTACGGCAGCCTGCAAGCCCAGATTAGCAATGCCCCCGGCAACTCAAGCCCAGAAGCAGCAGACACTCTGCAGATGAAAGTGCAACAGGCCTCTCGAGTCTACGAGGTATTAAAGCAAAGGCTTTCCATTACCGCCATCAAGCCCTTGAGCCAAAATTCAAAGGCTAGAGATTCCGTGTTTTCTGTATTCAACCAGATGCTCAAGCGTGGCGTTTCCAACACCCTTCTCGCCAAGACCGAGACCGAGCTTAAGTTGTTCATGGAATCTTACAATGTCCAGGAAATCAAGCACCTGATTTACAACAAGACCACCGTGGCCATGATTCGCGATAGCGAGGAAACCACCCTGGAAACAACCGCTATCCAACCTTTGCAGCGCCGTATCGACGAAGCCTTCGCTCAGCTGCAACGGGCTTTCCCCAGCGACCAGGGACTGCAGAGCGCTTTTTACGAAGTACTCTACGTGTTCTCGCTGCCTAACGTATTCTACCTAGAAAAGGAAACAGCCGCCCGCAAGGCTTCCGCCCGGGACAAGGTAACTCTCATCAAGGGTATGGTTCCCCGTGGCATGGAAATCGTAAAGCAGGGCGACCCCATCACCAAGGACATCTTGGAAAAGATGGAAGCCCTGCAGCAAGCCCAGCAAAAAGAAGAAAACCAGAGAACCCTGACGGCTCCCTTCGGCCAGTCCATCATCCTCGCCCTCATCATCATCGCCTTTTTCTTCTATTTCTTCTACAACGAAACGGTACGCAAGTTCAAGAGCCCGAGGCAGCTCTGGAGCCTTGTTCTCCTGGCCATTATCCAGCTGGTGAGTTTCTGGGCCGTGCACTACCTGTCCAACTCCCTGAACAGGCCCGAAGCCATGGTACTTCCCGAAGGGGTTGATTTCATGTGGCTCTATCCCTTCGCCTTTACTCCTGTCATCGCCACCGTTCTCTTTAACTACCGGCTGGGGATTGCCTTCTCCGTGCTGTCTTCCCTGATATTCGGCATCCTCAACGGCTACGACCTGGCGGCTACCATTGCCGTGTTTGCGGTCTTGATTATTTCGCTCGTTCCGTTGGTAAAAATCCGCTACCGGGTGCAGTTCATCTACGCTATTTTCGTGGGCATCCTTTCCATGGCGGCATCCATCAGTATCATGTTCCTGCTACGTAACCGCATGAGTTTCGAAGCCTTCTACCAGACTCTTATTGCCGCAAGCGCAAACTTTGCCGTATGTATTGCTATCGCGTCGGCATTCTTTGTGCACTTGATGGAACGCATCTTCGGCATCACCACGGTACTTACCCTCATGGAAATGTCCGACTTCAACAGGCCTGCCCTGAAGCGCATTTCGGAACTTGCCCCAGGCACCTTCCACCACAGCATCCAGGTGTCGAACCTGGCCGAAAAAGTGGCCGAAAGTATCGAGGCCAATTCCTTGCTGGTCCGCGTCATGGCGCTGTACCACGACATCGGCAAGACCATGCGTCCGGAATTTTTCACCGAAAACCAGAAACAGGGAATCAACCCCCACAATTCCCTGGATCCAGCCCAGTCTGTCAAGATCATTATCGGGCACGTAACCCAAGGCTATGCCCTTGCCCAGGAATACAAGATTCCCGAGTTGGTGGCCGCAGGTATCTCCGAACACCACGGCACCACCACCATCCAGTATTTCTACCACAAGGCTCTTGAAGCCGCCAAGGAAGACCCCACAAAGGTCGTAAAACAGGAAGATTTCCAGTACAAGGGACCCAAGCCCCAGAGCAAGGAAACGGCAATTCTCATGCTGGCCGACATCATCGAGGCTACCAGCCGTTCCATGTCCAACATGGATTCCGAAGCCCTGCAAGAAATGATTCACAATACCATCCAGGGCCGTTTCAACGAGGGGCAGTTCAGCGAATGTAACCTGTCTGTCCGCGAACTGTTCAAGCTGGAGCAGGCGTTCCTCCGCAGCCTGGACGGCACCTACCACACCCGAGTGAAATACCCCGGCCAGAAGTAGGAATCTCCCTTGACATTCGGCTTTTTTATGCTATATTTGCGCAGTCACTTTAAAGTTGTGTAAGATGATGAACAAGAAAAATTTCATTTTGATTGCTATCGGAATCTTGCTACTGGTAATCGGCTTCTTCTGTCTTCAGCAGGGGCCTGCCGACAATCCGGTCAGCCTTACGGTCGCACCTCTTATCCTGGTTCTTGCCTACGTGGTGGTCATTCCTCTCGGAATCCTCTTCGGCGGTAAAAAGCAAGACAAGTAACCCTTTCGGGCGATTAGCTCAGTTGGTTCAGAGCGTCTGCCTTACAAGCAGAATGTCAGCGGTTCGAATCCGTTATCGCCCACTACCGAAAATCGGAAACGATTTGGGGTGGTAGCTCAATTTTGGTTAGAGCACCGGCCTGTCACGCCGGAGGTTGCGAGTTCAAGCCTCGTCTATCCCGTGAAGACCCTCTCTTTTGAGAGGGTCTTTTGTTTTTTATACCCTGTAGGACAAACGAAAAACCCCGGCAGAGCCGGGGCTTTTCCTTGCTAGGAGATCCCCGACCAAGTCGGGGATGACATTCCGTCAATTACTCGATGGTAATGAGGGTGATGGTGCGCTTGCCGACCTTGATCGGCTTAGACACGTCTACACCCTTCTTGGCCTTCTTGGACGGGTCGTTGGCCCAGCCTTCCTTGAGCTTTTCGGAGCTGCGGTCCAGAGTCTGGACGGTAGCCTTGCCGGAGAAGCCAGGGATGGAGAGCTTCAGCTCGTAGTCGCTGTAGGGGTTCTTGTTGATGACCAACAGGGACTTCTTCTTGCCGTTCTCGGTATAGTAGGTCGTGATAAGGGATTCCTTGTCACCGGAGATTTCTGTCTTGAGGAGCTTGCCGCGGAGAGCGTCAGAAGCCATCTGGAAAGCCCAGTAACTCGGGCGCGGGCAGTTCATGCACTCTTCGGCAGAACGGGTCAGGTAACCGTAGTCACCGCCTTCCGGAGTGATGTCGTTGTGGATATCCCAGTACTGTGCGTTGTCCACGTTTTCGGTGGCAAGCATAGCCAGGTAGTCAGCAACGAACAGGCCGTTCTCGAGAGAAATGGTCTGCGGACCCGGGTTGAAGTCCACAGAGTTCCATTCCGTGAGCCACAGTTCGAACTTCTGCTTCTTGTTGAAGTGCTTGGTCCACTTGTCCACCAGCTTGTGGAGGCGGCTGTAGATAGGCACCAGGTCCTGCGGAGCAGAGAGCATGGCGAAGTCGTTTTCTTCACCGTAGTGCTGCGGATAGTGGTGAACGATGATACCGTCGGCAATGTCGCCGGTTTCACGAAGCACGTTGTCGTTCCATTCGCCATCCAGCACGCCGAGCACGGCCACCTTGATGGTGGGGTCAACCTTCTTCATGGCTTCGATGAACTTGCGAGCGCGCTTACCGTAAATGGTACCGCCGTCCTTACCATACTTTTCATAGTAGGGGTGCCAGTTTCCGTAGACTTCGTTACCGATTTCCCAGTACTTGATGCCGGCCTTCTTGTCAACGTTGGTGTGCTTCACCCAGGCTGCGGCTTCTTCTTCGGTACCAGAGCCGAAGTTCACCGTGAACATGGCGTTAGAACCGGTCTTCTTCAACCAGGCGAGGAATTCGTCGGTGTCCACCATCCAGTCGTGGTTGTCGAGGATTTCTTTCCAGTGGTCGTCATCAGCACGGAGACCACCCGGGTAACGGATGATGCCGTGGTTGATGCGCTTGGCGTATTCAGCCGTCTGCACCTTGAACTTGGGGTTGTCCAGCATGTCGCCATCCCAGAGGGCGGCGTTGATACCGAACAGGCCGCCAGAGATGTTGGGATTCACCACATCGCCAGTACCCTTGACTTCAACCTTCACGAGAGCCGGACGGTCAGCAGCCTTAACTTCCTTCTGGTTGGTGAGCTTGATGTTGTCGATTTCGAAGTTACCATTAGAACCTTCTCCACCCGGTTTGAAATCGAGAGAGACAACGCCCTTCAGGTCAAACACGCCGTTTTCCTTGGCGTCAGGCGGTTGATAGTAGGGGAACTTGGAGAAGGCGCGGAAAGGCACAATCACAGTGGTGCGTCCACGAGGCACACCGGTGTTGGCCACGAAGAGTTCGTTGCCGGCGTCACCAATCTGCACGGTGATGGACTGCCATGCACGTTCGGAATAAACGTCGAACATAATGCCCCAGTGCTTGGTCCAGTCGCGATCGGCGGCAGAGCGCTTGCTCTTGACCATATCGAACACGATGTCCACCCAGTCGGACATTTCGAAATGCTTCACGTTGAGGGAATTGCCGTCAAGCTTGGAGGTCTTGAAAGGCACTTCCACTTCGACCTTGGACTTCGGGCCCTTGGAGGGTTCCCACACATCACCCTTGAACTTGTCTTCGAAGTCGGTGATGATCATGTCCTTCTCCTTGGAGTTCCAGTTATCCCACTTGATATCCGGGTCGACCCAGTCGATATTCTCGGTGAAGGTAATCTGGTCCACGAAGATGGTCACAGGAGCGGGCTTGCCCGGTTCACCCTGGTTTTCGCCCTTGCCCACAGAAAAGCGGATTTCCTGAATCTTGTTCCACTGGATATCCTTGGCGACTTCGGCCTGCTTGTTGGCGTCCCAAGCCTTACCCTTGTCACCAAACTTCTTCAGAGGAATCTTCACCAGTTTCCAATCGGTGCCCACCTTGGCGCCTTCGATCCAGTCGTTCAGGCTGACCTTGGTCTGGCTCTTGATGTCGTTGCCCTGGTTGTCCAGAAGACCCACATAGACCTTCTCGCCGCCGAGCTTACCCTTGATCCAGAAATAGAGACCGCCCTTGTTGCGAACCTTGGACAGGTCGGCATACTTGCCTTCGCCCATGGAGTAGGTCACTCCGGACCAATCGTTGTTGTCGATGTACAGGGCAAGCACATTGGGGTTGCCGCTGGTCTTGGACTTGGCTTCACGTTGGGCAGAAAGACCACCGTAGCTGTAGCTGAAGCCCTTCAGATTATTGTCGTAGAAGGTGACAAGAGTCTTGGCCTTGCCATCCAACTTTTCGGGATTCTTGGGGCCGTTGATGACGTCCTCGTTTTCATCCCAGTAAACAATCTTGGCCTTGGGCTTGGCCTTCTTGTTGCCCTTCACAATTTCGATGTTGTCCACCCAGATTTCGAAATCCTTGGCACCGCTCTTGTCGATAGAGAAACGAATTTCAGCAATCTTGTCCCAGTCGATACGTGCCGGGAATTCGGACTTGCGGGTGTTGTCCCAGTAGAGACCGCGATCCGGGAAGTCGATGAGAGGAATGGAAACCTTCTTCCATTCCTTCGTCACGGTGCCGCCTTCGATGTACTTAGCCATCGGGACTGCAACCTGGGTCTTCTTGCCGTCGGAAACTTCTTCATCCAAGAGGCCGACCTTGAGCTGTTCACCGCCGTTTGCACCCTTGATCATGAATTCGAGCTTGGAGTCAAGGAGATACTTGTTCAAGTCGAAGACTTCGTTATAAAGGCAGATCGATGCACCGGAGTAATCCGTCGGGTCGAGCTTGATGTTCAAGGCGGACTTGGACTTGTAACCACCTTCCTTCGTGATGGTCACGCCTTTGCTCGTACCACCGTAAGAGTAGTCAAAGCCACCCTGACGGTATTGATCGTCAAAGAACTTGTAGACTACCAAACGAGGCGGTTTCTGCTGAGCCATGGCAGTCGTCGTCAAAAGCCCAAGCAGGGCTATCGAGGCGACCTTCAGAGTTTGCTTCATCATATATCGCATCCTTATGTTGTTGATTTTTGTTTAAAATTAACCTTTTCGTACAGAAACACGAAGTTTCCACCTAATCTTTGTGTGTACACCCGAAACCAACGGCTTACTTGGCTTCCTTCAGCATCTTTTCCACCAGTTCCATGCTGAAGCGGTCCTGGCGTTTGCCGTTGATGTAGAAGTTAGGCGTACCCTGAACCCCGACTTCAACCCCCAGTTTGAAGTCCTTGTCAATACGGGCCTGCATGGCGGAGTCGAGAACCATGTCCTTCTTGAACTGTTCGATGTTCAGGCCCACCTGCTTGGCGATTTCAACAAAGATGGAATCGCCCAGTTCGCGGCTGTGAGGAGCGAGGGCGTAACGGAATTCCCAGAACTTGCCCTGCTTGTGGGCGGCAATGGAGGCAGCTGCCGCAGCCGGAGCGTTGGCGTGGAAGCTCAGGGGGAAATGCTTATAGACGAACTTGATCTTGTCACCGTACTTGTCGTTCAGTTCCTTCATGGTGGGAGCGATACGGCTGCAGTAGGGGCACTGGAATTCGGTAAATTCAACAATGGTGAGCTTCGGGTTCTTGGTATTGCCAAATACCGGGCTATCTTCGTCGGGGATGTCCCAGACCTTGTTGTCCGCTTCCATCTCGGCGCGGGCCTGTTCCAGGGAGATTCCGCGCTTGTCGAGGGCGTACTTGATGATTTCAAATTCTTCCTTGACCTGCTTGAAATCCTTTTCCAGGGAGTCCAGCTTGGCCTGCTGGTTGAAAGAAGAACCGGCAGAAGCCTGGTTGCAAGCCACGAGGCTTGCGAAGAAGATTGCCATAGCAACGAGAGAGAGACGTTTCATAGATGTCCTTTTATCAGTTAAAAACAAGCAGATTTCTATCTGCATCTTTGGAGAATATACAATAAAATGAGACCTTCTTTGGGGTTCGTTTTTTGATTTGGCCTTTTACTGCACTTTGTAAACAAAAAGAAACGGCGGCGGATAAGACTCGAACCTCATGCCTCAAAGCGAAGCGACCTCAAACCCCTAGACCCTAGCCCCTATTTACTACATTTGCGCCATGGTTTTGAACATCATCTGGCTCGTTTTCTTTCTGGGCGCCTTCGTGGCCTGCATGGTCCAGTGGCTCGCCTTCGGTGACTCCGGCATTTTCAACAAGGCTATCCTCGGTGCATTCGACATGTCGAAAACGGCATTCGAAATCGCTATCGGCCTTACGGGCATACTCTCCCTGTGGCTCGGCATCATGAAAATCGGCGAAAAGGCGGGAGCAGTACAGATTCTCGCGAAAATCGTCTCTCCCCTGTTCAGCCGCCTGTTCCCCGAAATTCCCAAGGGCCATCCCGTGGTGGGTACCATGCTCATGAACATCAGCGCCAACATGCTGGGCCTGGACAACGCCGCCACTCCCATGGGCCTCCAGGCCATGAAACAACTGCAAGAAATCAACCCCAACGAAGACAAGACCGTCGCCAGCAATTCCCAGATTATGTTCCTGGTGCTGAACGCCAGCGGGCTTACGCTGATTCCCGTGAGCATCATGACCTACCGCGCCCAGATGGGTGCCGCAAACCCAAGCGATGTTTTCTTGCCCCTTTTGCTTTCTACGTTCTTCAGCACCATCGCAGGCATTATCGCCCTGAGCTTTTTCCAGAAGGTGAAACTCAAGGACCCCATCACCGTAGCCTGGCTTGGCGGTGGCGTTGCCGTTGTGGTCGCCATCATGGTTTATTTCAGCCGCCTTACGGCAGAAGCCATCGGCACCACCAGTCTCTTTATCAGCGGATTTGTGCTGTTCGGAATCATTGTCGCCTTCTTGGGGCTTGCCATCTACAAAAAGGTCCAGGCCTACGAAGCCTTCGTGGAAGGAGCCAAAGACGGGTTCCATACCGCCGTGATGATTATCCCGAACCTTGTGGCGATTCTCGTGGGCGTGGCCGTATTCAGGGCCAGCGGAGCCATGGACTTGCTACTGAACGGAGTTTCGTGGGTGCTTGGACTTTGCGGCATCGGAAACGACGTGGTGCCGGCACTGCCCACCGCCCTAATGAAGCCCTTGAGCGGAAGCGGTGCACGGGGCATGATGATTGACGCAATGAAGAGCATGGGTCCCGACAGTTTTGCCGGACGCCTCAGCTGCATGTTCCAGGGGGCTGCTGACACAACTTTCTATATCATCGCCGTCTATTTCGGCTCCGTAGGCGTGAAAAAGACCCGCCATGCCGTCACCTGCGCCTTGATAGCAGACGCCGCCGGCGTAATTGCCGCCATCGCCATCGCCTACCTGTTCTTCCCGCCGGTTTAACAAGTTTTTTCCTAATAAAAAGCTATCTTTACCGCCGAAAATCAATAGGAGTAGTATCTTATGAAGTACGGTATCTTAAGTGCAGCCATTCTTGCGACAGGTGTTGCCGCCTACGCCGCAGATGCAGCAAGCGTCACCGACAACATGACCCTCAAGGGAAATGTGCAGACCCAGGTCACCAAGTCCATCAACGACCACGACAACAATTTCAGCAGTGGCTGGATTCGCGCCAACGTGGGCGGTCAGTACAAGAGCGACAACCTGGACGGAACCATCATGCTCCGCATTTTCGCCCCGGAATTCGGCAACAAGAACGTAACGAATGTAGCCACCGACGAAAATGGCAACGCCAAGGCCACCAAGTCCGCACAAGACAAGATCCTCGCCGACCTCTATTGGGCAAATTACAAGTGGAAAGTCACAGACATCGACCAGGTGAACCTGAAAATCGGCCGCTGGAAAACGGACTGGTCCCAGTCCACCCACTACGGTACCTATATCGACAAGGACCTGACCAAGCGCGGTCTCTGGATGCGCGATTACAGCCACAACGCCATCGAACTGGGCTGGAAGCACCAGAACAACCAGCTGAACGCCATGCTCGCTACTAAAGACGGCAACGCCAACCAGGGCTACCTCCGTGTAGAAGACGACATGAAGTTCACCTTCCCGCTAGAAGTCAAGGCAGCCTACCGCGGAAACCTCATCGACGTGGTGCAAAATACAGCCTACCTCACCCACCGCGTAGCCGCCTACGCAAGCTACTCCATTATCCCGAACCTGCGCCTCTACGGTGAATACGCCTGCATCTACACCCAGGATGACGACATCGACACCAAGGCTCCCAACTACATCGCTCCCGAATCCAAGTATTTCCAGCCGGGCATCTACTACCAGCCCACTTACGTTGGCCTGGAGCTCCCTGTCCGTTTGGTTCCTGTGATGAATGTGCTGCTTTCTAACCTGATGGTAGAAGGCGAATACATCAACGACAGGCAGATTATGGCAGACAGCAAGGCCGAAATGGATGACTGGGCATGGACGGTGGCCCTGGTCCGTAACATCGGCAAGTCCAAGCTGCAGTTCAGCGTCTATAGCGAAAACGAAGTCAGCGACGTGGGTCTCGCCTTCCGCCTCACCAGCACCATCAAGTAATCAAAGTTTAATAGAAAACGAAAGGCGAGTCATCCGACTCGCCTTTTTTCGTCATGGTGGCCATCGGGCCTCTATCTGGAATTACGGAGCTGACGCCAAGAATTACTGCGCTGGCGCAGCAGGCTGAGCATCCGTCGCCGGAGCTTCCGCAGTGGGTGCGGCTGCTTCAGGACCACTCGAAGGCTCGGCAGCCTTGGGGCCCGCCTGGGTTTCCTGTTCCAGAATTTCTTGCAGAATCTCTGCCGCCTGTTCAAATTCTCCCGAAGTAGAGCAAGTCTTGCTGTTCAGAATTTTCTGCAGGTACTGCTTCTGCATATCAATGTTGCCTTCGGTGCTGTAGATAGCCGCCAGCTTGAACATGGTGGTGCAGACCTTCTGCCCTTCGGGGAAGGCATCGGCGAGGCTGGTGAACACCTTCTTCGCCTTTTCCACCTGGTTGGCGTCAATCAGGCACAACGCCATCCAGTACAGAGAATTCTCCCCTAGTTCGCCGGTCTTCATCTGTTCGTAGACCTGCTTGAAACCGGCGTAGGCCAGCTTGTATTCACCGCGATGGTAGTCGGAACGGGCCGTATTGAACATGGCTTCGGCCTCTACCAGCTTTTCGGCTTCACGCTCCAGGCTGTCCATAGAAATGGGAGCCGCAGGAGCGCCACTGACCACAACCTTCTTGGCCAGAATCTTGTCGCTCTTGCCCAGCAGCATATCCAAGCGGTAGATGATTTCTTCTTGCCTGGAATCGTTCCTTTCCGATTCGTCACCCATGCGGCGCGACAGCATAGTGACTTCGGCCATCATGCGCTTTTGCACCAGGGCAGAGGCCTCCAACTGAGCCTTCAGACTATCCATCTCCGCACGCAGGGAATCGTTCTCTGCAGAAAGTTTCAGCACGGCAGAATCCAGACCCTGCTGCATACCCGTCTGCACATCGCTACCCACAGCCTTCATCTCCTCGGTACGGAGCATGGTTATCTTGGAGCACCCGACAAGCGCAAACGCAATCGATACTATTCCAATAGCAAGTTTTTTCATGTTCAATCGCTTTATTTTTCTACGACAATTCTTAATTCCGAAATCCGAATTCCGAATTAAAAACTACTGCTTGATGTTCACGCGGAAGTTGGCACGACGGTTCTGGGAATAAGCTTCCTCAGTTTCGCCCTGAGCCTTCGGAGCTTCCTTACCGTAACTCACCGATTCCATGCGGCTGTTCTCGATACCGTAGGCAGCCAGGAATTCCTTCACCTTCATGGCGCGCTTTGCACCCAAAGTAAAGTTATAGTCTTCTGTACCGCGGGCGTCGGTGTGGCCTTCGATGGTAATGGTAAAGCGCTGCTCCTTCAGCAACAGTTCGCCTACCTGGGCCAAAAGTTCCTTGGCCTTTTCGGTGAGTTCCGAACGGTCGAAGTCGAAGTAGACGTCTTCGGACATAATCTGGTTGATAAGCGCTTCCAAGCGGGCGCGTTCCGCTTCAAGCCGTTCCGCTTCCAGGCGGGCCTGTTCGGCGGCCAGGGAGTCGGCGTTGAGCGCGGGCTGTTCCGGAGCGGCAGCTTCGGCGGCAGGAGCCGGTTCCGTAGTCGGTTCCGTCTTGGGAGGTTCTTTTTTGGCACAGCCTACAATGGCGAGACAGGCTGCACAAGAGATGATGGCGAATTTAGCGATGTGTTTCATTTGGCACCTTCTTTGGTTGTTTGTGATTTGTCTTCGTAGAACCACGACCACGTGGGCGCCGTATTCTCGCCGCCCTGCGTAATGCGTGTCACGTTCGCGCCGTCAAAGCGCATAATGTAAATCTGGTAGCTTCCGCTGCGGTTGCTGCTGAAAGCGATAAGCTTTCCGTCGGGCGACCACGTCGGGTGTTCGTTGTTACCCGCGTTGCTCGTGAGCTGCATAATGTCGCTGCCGTCAAGAGCGCAGGTATAGATGTTCATCTTGCCGTTGTCCATGGAGGTGTAGGCAATGCGGTCGCCTTCGGGTGACCAGCTGGCGCGTTCGTTGTAGCGGCCCATAAAGGTCACACGACGCAAGTCGCTTCCGTCCTTGCCCATTACAAAAATCTGGGGGCCACCGCCACGGTCGCTGGTGAACAACACCTCGGTAGCATACGGACTCCAGGCAGGGCTGGTCTGGTTGCTCTTAAGGTAGGCAAACTTGCGGGCCTTGCCAGTCTCCATGTTGCCGATATACAAATCCGTCTTGCCGTCCTTAGAAGAGGAGAACAACAGTTCCCCGTTCACGGGATTCACCGCAGGGCTGTAAGTCTGGTCGAACTGTTCGAACAGGGGCCTTTCGGGCCTGCCAAAGTTCTTGGTGTAGAGTCTCGGACGGTTGGTCTTGAAGTTCACATACACAAGGCCCTTGTTGCCGCGGGTCCACACCGGCATCATGCTGATGGTAGAATCCCTGGTAATCTGGGAGCGGTGGAATCCATCGTAGTCAGACACCACCACCTGCTTCACGCCGTCAATCTTCGAGACGTATGCAATGCGGGTGCTGGCCACGCCCCGCTCACCCCACAGCTGGTAAATCACCTTGTCAAAGAAGGCATGCATGGCCCGACGAAGTTCCTTCTGGGGCACCGTATAGCGTTCTCCCAAAAGGAGCGTCTTGGACTGGGACACATACAGGTAGCAATCTACGGCAAGGCGGCCGTCAGAAGTGGGTTCCACCTTACCCGTCATGTAATGCTTCGCCTTGGAACGGCTGAAAAGGGCCAGGTTGAACTTTTCAGAAGCGACCACGTCAAAGCGCCCCGAAAGGTTCGCGTCGCGAGTCAATATCTGGTGAGGCCTTTCTTCAATCCAGTCAATGCCGGGCCTTTCTTCAAAGGGAACAATGCCTATGGGCGTAGTCTTGAAAACAGAAATTCCCACATCTACGGCAATAGTATCGATAGAGGCAAACACTCCCTGCGGGAAAACGCAGGCCAAGGCAAGGACAAGCCCCCAAACAAACCTTTTCAAATTTTCTCTCATTCTTAAAAACACTCTCTTACAATTATACAAAATCAGTTAGGCGTAAAGTTGAAATTCAGTACCAAATTCGGAGCTCGGTAATTGAAGGGCAACTCCGGCACCTTGGAAATCTGGATAGCACGCACCGACAGATGGTCCCAGGCCTTGTTGCCCGAGGACTTCTTGAGAATCACCGCCGAAATTTTTCCGAATCGGTCCACCGTAAACTGCACCGTGGTCTTGGCATCGCGGCCTACCTTCAAATCCTTGGGAGGCCTGAAATTGCTCATGATAATCTTCTTGAGCTGTTCCAGGTACACCTGCATCAGGGGGTCCATGTCCACAGAACCCACAGGATCAAGACTCGGGGCTTCAAGCGCCACAGGCAAGTCCATATCGTCTACCGGGAAATCATCCACCGGTTCCGGCGTGGGCTCGGGCGGTTTCGGATCTTCGTCTACCACCTCCGGCTTTTCCTTGGGCTCGGGCTTTATTTCCGGCGGCAACCGCTTGTTGACCTTCGGTTTGGGCTTGGGCTTTGGCGGAGGGGGCTGCGTCTTGGGCGGCGCAGGCGGCGCGGGCTCGGACACCTGCACCATTTCGAACACGGGAATCTGCTCCGGCTCGGGCTTCAAGTTCACGTAATGGAAAGCGATACAGATTCCCACGATGGCCAGGTGGAACACCACGGCGCACACGATAATCTTCACCAATGTAGAATCTACATCGGAGGAAAAATACTGTATCCTATCCTGAAACTTCTTCATTTACCCGGAGCATCTTTGGGATTCATGGTCAAGAACCCAAGCTTTGTTACGCCCAGTTTTTGAACCTGGGTCACCACCTGCATCACTAGACCATAACGAACAGATTCATCGGAGTTGATGACCACCGCCATCTCACCATTCCAGAGGGACTGGAACACACTATTGAAGCTGTCAAAATCCACCATCATGTCGGCGATGTAGATTTCGTCGTCCTTGGTGATAGACACCTTCAAAAGCTTTTCCTGCTCCATAGTAGGGGCTTCGGCCTTGGGCAGGTCCACCTTGACGCCCTGGCTCATAAGGGGCGCAGAAATAATGAACACAATCAGAATCGAGAACACGATATCAATCATGTTCGTAAGGTTCATCTCCTGCTTCAGTTCTTTTCCGCGGCTACGCTTCACCTAGGCCTCCTAGCCCGCCACTTCTTCGAGAGCCAACAGGTCGCCACGCTTAAACAAGCTCAGCACCTGGGAACCGAAGTTGAAATAAGAGATTTCGTTCTGGCCGTTACAGCTGGTAAAGTAGTTGTAGCCCGCAGAGGCAGGGATTGCCACCACAAGGCCGCCCACTGTAGTAATCAAGGCCATGGCAATACCGGGAGCCACCACGGAAAGGTCGGCAGATCCGTGCTGACCAATCTGGAAAAACGCAATCATGATACCCCACACGGTACCGAGCAAGCCAAAGAAGGGCGCCAGGTTAGAACTGGTGGCCAAAAAGCTCAGGTACTTGTCTTCTACAAGGCGGAGCCCTTCGATAGAGCGCTGGATAGTATCTTCCAGGAGGGAGGCTCGATGCTGGATGGAGTCATAACTTACAAAGTTACTGAACTTGGAAGCTTCTTTTAACACTTCGGCTGTCAGGCGGCGCAGTGCACTATCTTCGGCCTTTTCGCAAAGTTCCTGGAGTTCCACGAACTGGGTCACTTCGTTAAACTTGCGGAAAAATTCGGCATTGGCGTGCTTGTTCTTTAAGTAGGTAATGTACTTGACGATAATGATACCCCAAGAACCCAGGGACATGACCGCCAATATGCAAAGGACAACGATGGTGGCAATATCGGACTGCAGCACCATCTGTACAAGAGGAATGGAATTGTTCAAAACAACCTCCGTAAAACGTTACGGAGATAATATAGCAAAAAGGCCGAATCCCGAAGGATCCGACCTTTTGAAAGGCAACCTGCTAAAACAGATTATTAGAGATCGTCAATCAGGTCCTGAACGTCGTCGTTAGCAGACAGAGCGTTCTTTTGGTCAAGCTCGGTCTGACCGATCTTGTACACTTCTGTCCATACTTCGTAGGCACCTTCGCAAGTAGTCTTGGTCTTGTAGCTATCATCAGAGCACACGCCATCAGAGAAGTAAGGAACGATGACAAAGTCATAGCTCTTCACATCAGAAGCCTTGTACTTCTGGGCCTTGGTATAAGGCATGTCTACATCAGCGGCAGCGCCCATCTTGACACCATGAGTGATCGTGAAGGAAGGACTGGCTTGGTCAGCAACCAGCACACCATTGTAATACAGCTGGTAACCAGTGGGAGTCTTACCATTCCAATCCGGATCAGTCTTGGAAACAGCCACCGTCAAGTCAGCAGAGTAGTAGTCGCCACCAGTGAGGTCGGAACCCTTAGCAACAGGAGTACAAGAAGAACCATCGGTACCGCATTCATAGAGAGCGTTCAAGGTAACCTTGGCGTTCACGTTGAACATGTTGGTCTGCTTGGCATAGACATCATCATCAGCCTTTTCGAAGGTTTTGATCTCGAGAGCCTTGGCATTCTTGGCAAGAGCTTCGCCAGCAGCGTTCACCGGGAGAACAATCACGCTAATCACCTTGGGCTGCTTCTTGCTAGCCGGGAAGGCAAGGAAATTACCGTCATTGAAGAGGTCGGCAAGGTTAAGAGTAGCAGTTGTATCGGTATAGTTGTCAACAAACTTGTAGTCAGCGAAGGCATCAATATCGCCCTTGACATACACGTTGTAGCTGTCAACGCCCTTTTCAATGCCGTCCCACTTGATGGTGATGACTTCGTTATAGGTCAGGTCATCCTTACCAGCAGCAACCTTTTCAGCAGTGAAGGTACCTTCGTAGAGGTAGTTAACCTTTTCAGTTTCATCCTTGTCGTCGTTCAGGTCAATCACCAGGTTCTTGACCTGGCCAGGCAGTTCCACAGAACCGGCGGTGAACTTGCGGAATTTCTTGTAGGTGATGCCGTCGATAACGACTTCGTCCTTCAGGTTCTTTGCAAGGGTAGACCACACGTCGAATTCAACGATGTACTGCTTACCGTCGGCCCATTCTCCAGAAGTAGACTTGATGGTAATGGTCTTGCCATCTTCAGAAAGGCTAACGGAGACAGAAACATCCTTCAAAACATCCGGCTTGCCATCATTGTCGGCATCAGTCGGGTCAATAACGCGCTTCACCTTGATGTACTTAGTGGTGACGGAATCCTTTTCCAGAACTTCGGTGAAGTTCAGCTTGATTTCGTCCTTAACATTGATTGCATTCAGGTTGCTGGAAACCATCTTCGGATCCAGGGAAGCAACCACGGCAGCAAGAGGATCCATTTCCTTGAGCACGCCCTTACGCTGTGCCGTTGCACCGATAGAGTCCACTTCGTAAACAACACTGTCCACAGTGAAACGTTCGGTTCTCACTTCAAAACCAATGTTGGCTGCCAGGTTCTTGAAGCTATAGAAACCGTTGGAGTCAGTCTTAGTATAGACTTCATTGGGGTAGATTTCGGAATCATCCGGATAGTCTACGTAGACAGTGGCATTGGGTGCAGGTATCCAGTTCTTGGTTTCAGGGTCAACATAGAAGAACTGGCCCTTCACATCAACGCCAAGTTCGTACATTTCGACCTTGGTGGTAGTGTCACGCACACGAGACACGTCATGCTTAATGTCGTCCGTCAGGCCGACATTGACGCGCTTCATAGCATAACCTTCCTTCTGGAAGTCGAAGTAGGAGTCACCAAGTTCGACGTTCTTCCACACGATAGTTCCGGTGGAGTCGGTGTACTTGGTCTTGTCGTCGGTACGGTAGTAGTTGGCCACGTCTTCGAGAGGCATCCTGGTGAGGACATCGTACACGAAGAAAGTCACGGTGGACTTTTCCTTGATTTCGTCGTTGGCATCGGAAACCGAGGTGTCGCTACAAGCAGCGAGCAGCGCGGCGGCCGAGGCGAGAGTCAAGAGTTTATGTTTCATACATTCTCCTTGTGATTTTGTATTGTTCTTGTTTTGTTAATAAACTTGTACTAAAGGTTAAGAATCCAGAAGGTGGCGCGGGCACCGATATGGAATGCACTGCCATCAACATCGTTTGTGAATTCCATGGTGTTGTTCAGATCATAAGATCCGAAGATGCCAAGTTCACCGGCCATTCCGGCAAAGGTAATACCGTAACCAGCGCCCAGTTCAACAGCGTATTCGGACTGGGGACGATAGAACATATCCGTGTGACGGGTAGAATAAGGGCTTGGGATTCTGATATCATCAGAGGTAACCCAAGCGGCGTTGATACCGAGTTCTACAATGAGACCTTCCTTCTGAGCAGGCATCCAACGGCCATAGAGGCCGAGACCGGCACGCCAGTAACCTTCGTTAACGGTGCGGTTGTTGGATTCGCTCACATAGAGGCGATGATACTGCATAGAAGCCGTGAGGCGAGCGCCGAACTGCTGCTTAGAGAAGAGTCCGCTCACGCCCAAAGTAAAGGGAAGATCCTTGAAGTGGTTCTCGTCATACTGGACATCGAACATACCCCAAGCGCCAGATCCGGTAAGACCGAGCGCAAAGCGAGGAGCCTTGGCAGCCTTTTCTTCGGCAGCCTTCTGAGCGGCTTCGGCGGCAGCGATAGAATCAGCTTCGGCCTTCTTGCGGGCTTCCTCTTCGGCAGCGGCGATAGAATCGGCACGGGCCTGTTCGGCGGCGATAGAGTCAGCGATAGCCTTCTGGCGGGCTTCCTCGGCGGCGATAGAGTCGGCGATGGCCTGCTGGCGAGCGGCTTCAACAGCGGCAGCGCAGCCTTCGGGGTCAATCTGCTGGCCCAAAGAGTCTACGGCACAAGGATCAACGGCCGGAACTTCTTCGACCGGAGCGGCTTCGGCTACGGGCGCAGCCTCGGGAGCCGGTGCGGCAGCGGGAGCAGCCTCGGGAGCCGGTGCAGCAGCTGCAGGAGCAGGGGCCGGAGCCGGAGCGACTGCTGCAGGAGCAGGGGCAGGGGCGGGAGCAGGGGCCGGTGCGACTGCTGCGGGAGCAGGAGCCGGTGCGGGAGCAGGGGCCGGAGCGGCAGCTGCGGGTGCAGGGGCCGGAGCAGGTGCAGGTGCGGCAGGGGCCTGAGCATAGGCTCCGCCGACCATAGAAGCAAGGAACATAACCATTGCAAGTTTCTTCATAGATTCTCCATTCATAAAAGAGTTTGCATTAAAATCACAGGAAATATATAAAGAACAACCCCTTTGTGCAAGTTTTTTTTAAGAAACTCCCCAAAATGGGCTTTTTTCTGTTCCCAGAGCGTTTTCTAGATGTGAAGTGTGGGGTTGAGGGGTGTAATTTCCCACTACTCACAACTCGCTACTCACAACTCATTACTCATTTTCTACAGTCCTTTCGGGTGGAACGTCTTGCGATGCACCGGAGAAAAACCCTGCCTGCGGATGGCGTCCAGGTGCGCCTTGGTGCCGTATCCTGCATGTTTTTCAAAGCCATAACCAGGGTATTCCTTGGCCAGGCAATCCATATAGCGGTCACGAAAAACCTTCGCAAGGATTGATGCTGCAGAAATGGAAGCCACCAAACCGTCCCCTTTTACCACAGGGAACTGGCACTCTTGGTCAAGCCCATGAATTTTCAAATTACCGTCTACAGCCACCAGCACTTTGGCGTTTGGACTGAAACGACCCCGGACCTCCACGGGCAGTTCGGACTGTTTTTCCTTGATCCCCGTCATACCCAAAGCCTGCAATGCCCGCCGCATGGCCAAAAAATCGGCTTCCAAGATGTTCAAGCGGTCAATTTCCTCAACGCTCGCGCTTGCGATGGCAAAACATTCGCAGGCATCCTTTACTTTGTCAAAAATTGCCTCCCGCTTGGGGCGGGTGAACTTCTTGGAATCGTTCAATACGGGCAAGACGTCAGCGGACTTGAGTACGGCGGCGCAGGCCACCACGGGGCCCGCCAACGGACCGCGGCCCACTTCGTCGATACCTACTATAACATAGTTGGGGCCAAAAGTGGATTCGGCGTAGTTGCGGAAGGCGATTTCACCCTCAATAGGGTTGGTGGCGGCAGACATGAAGTCGGGATTCTTGTATTTCATAGCTAGGGGCTAGGATCTAGGGGCTAGGATCTAGGGGCTAGGATCTAGGGGTCGCTTCGCTCTGAGGAGTGAGCTCGGTCGTCAAAGACTCCCTTTGAGGTGCGAAGTGCTGGACTCGAGAGGTGTCATCCCCGACCCATTCGGCAAGCTCAGGGCAGGCTTTGATCGGGGATCCGCTCGAGAACGCAGCGCCTTTTTGCAAAAAAATCAAAATTCTCATACCAAAAGCAGTCATTCAACAAAATTCCCGGATAAAAATAGTGAATTTTGAACAACCAAAATCAAATTTTCTCAAAACTTTGTCATTTTTTCGCAATTTTTAGCAATTAAAAGCTCAAAAAATTCATTTTTTATTAAAAAATTCAAAAATTTTCAACAAATTCAGGAACTATATCTTGCCGTTCCCAATAAAATCTGCTAATTTTTCGTCAACTTTTTATAAATTTTCAAACTTTAACTCAGGACTTTTATGGCAAATAAGACATTAAGTGGAGCCGAAGTGATTATCGAATGCCTCAAAAGAGAGGGCGTCGATACCATTTTCGGGTACCCTGGCGGATCTGCAATCCCCATGTTCGACGCAATTCTCGATTCTAATATTAAAGTAGTGCTGACCCGCCACGAGCAGGGAGCCACCCACATGGCCGACGGCTACGCCCGCCAGACGGGCAAGGTGGGCGTCGCCCTCGTGACTTCCGGTCCGGGTGCAACAAACACGTTCACCGGCATCTACACCGCCCTCATGGATTCCAGCCCCATCGTGGTGCTGGCCGCCCAGACCACCACGCCGAACCTGGGTAAGGACGCCTTCCAGGAATGCGACACCAGCGGCATGACCTTCGCCGCCGTCAAGCATTCCTATCTGGTGAAGGATTCCAACGACCTTCCCCGTATCATGAAAGAGGCCTTCCACATCGCGCGCAGCGGCCGACCGGGTCCCGTGCTCATCGACCTGCCCAAAGACGTGACCGCCGGCCCCTGCACCGCCCCCTTCACCGACAAGATGGACCTGCCGGGCTACAAGATTCCGACCCACGCCCCCATCCAGGCGGTTGAGAAGGCAGCAGAATTCCTGAAAAAGTCCAAGAAGCCCCTCTTGCTGGTAGGCCACGGCGCCATGATTTCTGGAGCCAGCCGCCAGGTGCGCGAGCTGGCCGAAAAGCTGAACGCTCCCGTGTGCTGCACCATGCTGGGCCTGGGCGCCTTCCCCACCGACCACGAGCTTTCTCTGGGCATGCTGGGCATGCACGGTACGGTTTACGCCAACAAGGCGGTGCTGGACTGCGATTTGATTTTCTCCATCGGTAGCCGCTGGGACGACCGTATCACCGGCAAGCTGGACGTGTTCTGCAAGGACGCCGTCAAGATGCACCTGGACATCGACCCCGCCGAAGAGGGCAAGGTTTTGCAGCCCGACGTGTTCCTCTGCGGCGACGCCAAGCTCGTGCTGGAACAGCTTTTGCCCATGGTGAACAAGCTGGACACCGCCGACTGGGTTAAAACTTGCCAGAGCTGGAAAAAGAAGTTCCCCCTCACCTACCCCAAGCAGGGGGGACTCCGCATGCAGCACGTGATTGCAACAGCAAGCAAGCTTACCCAGGGCAAGGCTATTGTCACTACCGACGTGGGCCAGCACCAGATGTGGGTGGCCCAGTTCTTCGACATCAACTACCCCCGCCAGCTTCACTCCAGCGGCGGCGCCGGCACTATGGGCTTTGGGTTCCCGGCGGCCATCGGCGCCTCCTTCGGCAACGAGACCGGCTGGCCGGTGCTCAGCTTCAGCGGCGACGGTGGATTCCAGATGACCGAAGCGGAACTGGCCACAGCCGCCATCCACAAGCTGCCCATCAAGATTTTCGTGATGGACAACAAGTACCTAGGCATGGTACGCCAGTGGCAGGAACTCTTCTACGAGCACCGCTACTCTAGCGTGGACATGCAGGGCAACCCCGACTTCGTGAAGCTCGCCGAGGCCTACGGCATTCCGGGGCTGCGTATCAAGCGTGCCGCCGACGCCGAACGGGTTATCCAGAAGGCGCTGGAATACAAGGACGGGCCCATCCTTATCCATTGCGAATGCGAAAAGGAAGACAACGTGTTCCCCATGATTCCTGCCGGTGCCCCCATTACCAGCATGATTGTTGAACAGCCCAAGGCCCAGCTGGAAAAGCCCACGGGATCGACCTAATAGGAGGATTTGAAAATGATTGATAAGGCACATTCTATTAGTCTGTTGGTTGCGAACCGCCCCGGCGTGCTGGTGCGTATCGCCCTAGTATTCTCCCGTCGTGGCTACAACATCGATTCCCTGGTGGTCTCCCCCACTCTGGACCCGAATTTCAGCCGCATGAACATCATCGCCCACGGAAACCCCGAAATCCTGATGCAGATTATCAAGCAGCTGGAAAAACTGGTGGACGTGGTGCAGGCCAAGGACCATACCGACACCAACGCGGTGGAAAAGGAACTGGCCCTCATCAAGGTGCGTTGTTCTCCGGACCAGAGGACCGAAGTGCTGCAGCTCTGCGACCACTTCAAGGCCCATACCGTAGACATGACCGAAAAGTCCATGATTATTCAGATTACCGGAAGCAGCGACAAGGTGGACAACCTGAAGAGCCTGCTCCAGAAATTCGAAATCGTGGAATACATCCGCACGGGCAAGGTCATCATGCTCCGCGGAGAAGACAAGACGTAGCGAGAGCAAAGCTCTCGCACAATTCGGAGTCCGGAATTCGGATTTCAGAATTAATCCACTAAAAAATCCGTCCGAACTTCGGACGGATTTTTTTTGACTTTATTTCAGCGGGTTAAAGGGCCTTGACCTTGTAGCTCTTCTGTATTCCCTTGCCACTCACCTTCACCAGGAACACTCCCTTGGAAGGCAACTGCACCGACACCTGAGAAAGGCCCTTGGCCATAGACACGCGGTGACCCTGCAAGTCAAAGAGTTCTACCAGCATGGGTACCGAACTCAAACTAGAGACAACCACCTGCATGCCATGTTGTTCCATAGAAATAGCGGCAGGAGCAACCGTTGCAACAGGCTTGACCGCTTCGGGTTCAATTTTCACACCCAGTTCATCATCGGTCACGGGCTTCTTCTTGCTGAGGATGTAGCCCAAGGCACCCACTAGAGGGGCGTTCAAGTCTACACAAACTTCATTCACGTTCCAAGACGATACTGTGGTGTTGTGGCTCCCGCTAGTAAAATCACCGGCAATGGTACCGCCCAGGAGTTTGTTCTTTTCAGGAATGTTGAAACCGGAATCCGGATCCTTGCCCGTATCCTCGTTGCCGTAATAGCCGCGATGATGGGGTGCCGTAGGGGCGTTCGCGCCGTTGCGGGTAAAACCCACCACATAAGATTTCTTGTTGGAATTGTCGCCCAACAGGTAACCGATGTTGGTCAGAATCTTGGAATCATAGGTATCAATACCTGCAAACTTGGAATACAAGGCGTACAGCAGCGCACCACCGGAGGGCGTACGAACGGAGAAGGAGCCGCCACCACCGGTTTCCTTGGTAAAGGCGCCTTCGCTATTGGTTTGGTTGGCGTAAAGGTTATCCAAGAAATCCTTCACGGTCTTCTGGTTTCCCGACGTGGGATTCCAGCCGAACACTCCGTTACCCATGACCACGGAAAGGGGAACCGCATTGGCATAACCCAGGCGGGTGTAACTACCACTTTCGAACTGAATCTTGCTAAACCAGGTTTGGGCTTCGGTTTTGTAGGTTTCGTCGTTGGTAGTGCGGTAAAGTTCCAACGCCGCAAGGAAGGGACCGTCTTGCCAGCGACCACCCCACCAACTTCCGTCATAATAGGAACCGGCGCTGGAAACTCCCGAATGGGAACTGGCATAGGCATAGGCGTTCTTTGCCGTCTCTAAATATTTGGCGCGATTATCGGCACTGGGGTCCACGCGGGCCATCACCGCCATCATGGCGGCCACCATTCCGGGCGTGTAACCGTCATCCTTGTTGGCCGTGATTTCGCGGGGACTACCGCCCTCCTCGGTGCTCAGGGTACTCATCTTGCCGGCTGTCACCCAGTATTTGTGGTCCTGGTCGCCGTTTCCCTTTACCGTAATGAATGTGTTGGCATCGGGTGCCGCCTTGACCCAGAAATCAGCCTCGTAACGGAGTTCCTCCAGCAAATCGCGAATCTTGTTGGGCTTGCCTCCTGCACGGGTATAATCGCCACTGGCCTTGTAGTCCGTGTAGTCGCCAGTGTAAAGATCGTAGAAACCTTCGGTAAATTCGGCATAGGATACTGCCAGAATGTAAGAGGCCCAACTCTGGGGCTGGCCGAACATGGCATAATCGCCACAGTCGAACCATCCGCCGCTTACATCCTTACCCTGGTAACTGTCGGTAGTAAAGCTGGTAGTAAAATTGGTTCCGTCCAGAATCCAGTTCGGTCCTTCACCGGAACGCTGGGCGCCATAAAAGCGGGTTGTTATCCAGGCCGCCTCGGTATAGTCGTCGACAGAAAGTTCGGCATAGGTCGTAGAGGCCAAACCGAACAAAGCCATAGCAGCAAATATCTTACGGAAATCCATACAAAATACCTCTATGTCAAAGATATATTTTTTTCTAAAAATTCAAAGTTTCCGAACATCCGCACCGCGTGAAATGTTTTTTACAAAGAAGTTCCTTGTTCAAAAAAAGACAAATCGTTCCGAAAAATATTTTTACGATTGCTACACCACGCCCCGCTATTGTCATGCCGGGCCCCGTCCCGGCATCACCTTTTCTATATTGTTCTCCGCAAAAAAGAAGGCTTTATGGCAGACTTTCAGGTTAAAGATTCTCTCGTTATCGGTGGTCACAAATTCACATCTCGCTTTATCTTGGGTTCCGGCAAGTACTCGCTGAAGCTCATCGAAGCGGCGGTACATGACGCGGGAGCGCAGATAGTGACTCTCGCCGTGCGCCGAGCAAACACCAAGGACCACGAGAATATTCTGGACTACATTCCCAAGGGAGTGACGCTGCTTCCCAACACCTCGGGTGCGCGGAACGCCGACGAGGCGGTGCGTATCGCACGGCTTTCCAGAGAACTTGGCTGTGGCGACTTCGTGAAGATCGAAATCATGCGGGACACCAAGTACCTGCTGCCCGACAACTACGAGACGATAAAAGCCACGGAGACTCTAGCAAAGGAAGGTTTCGTGGTGATGCCCTACATGTACCCCGACCTGAACGTGGCAAGGGACCTGGTGAACGCCGGCGCCGCCGCGGTCATGCCCCTCGCCGCCCCCATCGGGTCCAACAAGGGGCTTTCCACTCGGGAATTCATCCAGATTCTGATTGACGAAATCGACTTGCCCATCATCGTAGATGCGGGAATCGGGAAACCCTCCGAAGCCTGTGCCGCCATGGAGATGGGGGCAGCGGCCATCATGGCGAATACCGCCCTTGCAACGGCAGGCGACCTGACGCTCATGGCGGGCAGCTTCAAACTTGCCATCGAGGCGGGTCGCAAGGCCTACCTGGCAGGCCTTGGGCGCGTGCTCACGCGCGGGGCTTCCGCCTCCGACCCGCTCACCGGATTCTTGCGGGACTAGACCTTTTTCCCGAAAAATCCTGCCAGGGTCTTTTCAAGAACCGCTACATCGATAGGCTTGGCCACGTAGGCGTTCATTCCCGCCTCCATGGCCTTTTCTATATCTGCGCTAAAGGCATTGGCCGTCATGGCCACGATGGGGACGTATGCCTGTTCCACATTGCCGAGACGGCGGATCCGGCGGGTGGCCTCGTAACCGTCCATGACGGGCATCTGGATATCCATCAAAACAATGTCGTAGTAGCCGGGATGGGCACAGGACAACTTGTAAACGCCCTCCTCGCCATTTGCCGCAAATTCCACCTCGAAGCCCATGTTTTTCAGGATCAAACCGGTCACTTCGCGGTTGACGGCCATATCTTCTACCAAAAGGACCCGCTTGCCGGCAAAGTTCACCGGGCAGTTCGGCAAGTCCGCATTCCACTGGGTCTGCATGGCCGACTGGAGGCGCATGGGAACTGTCACCACGAACTCCGTACCCTTTCCGGACTGGCTCTGCACCTGGATTTTTCCGTCCATCTGATCCACGATGCGCTTGGTGATGGCCATTCCAAGGCCCACGCCCTGGACGCCGTTCAACGAAGAGGAACGTTCCATTTCAAAGGCGTCGAACAGGCGGCTCGCAAGGCTTTCGGTCATGCCGATTCCGTTGTCCTTCACCCGCAATTCGTACAGGCCAAAGCCCTCCCTTTCCGAAGGCTTTTCGGAAAGTTTCAAGGAAACCGCTCCCCCGTCTGGCGTAAACCTGCAGGCGTTGCTCAAAAGGTTCATGACGACCCGGTTAAAGCCCTGACGGGAACAAAGGACCAGCGGGTCTTTCACGCCGCTGCAATCCACGGTGAAGTCGATGTTCTTCTCTTGCATCCGAGGCGCAAATGTTTCATGCCAGCCAGCCACCATTTCCCTTAAGTCCAGGGCGGACTCTTCCGTCTCGATTTTACCGCTTTCCAGGCGGCTCATTTCCAGCACGTCGTTCACCAGCGACAGCAGGTGTTGGCAAGAGCGCTCTATCTTGGCCGCATTCTCCCTGATTTCGGGCAAGGTGGCGTCTTCCTTTTTGCAAAGGGCGACACAGCCCATGATTTCGTTCATGGGGGTACGGATATCGTGACCGATGTTAGAAAGGAATGCGGACTTGGCCTCGTGTTCCTTCTTCTCCGCGTTCAAGTCCTTGTGGACAGCCCCGATGCGTTCCTCCCCTTCTTCCACTTTCTTGAGGATAATCTTCATCAAGGAAAGAATCAAGAAAACAAAAAGGCTCCCGCCAAAGAGGATGGATGGAACCACGTTGTCGGGCGTTCCCACGTAACCAACCGCCAGGTAGCCCAAGAGGAACAGGACCAACAGTGCCAGGGGAATGTGGAGTGGGCCGCGGCCCTTGTCCCAGTAGTTCGACCTGAGGACAACCCGTTCCAGCAAAATGTAACGGACGATGTTGAGAAGCATCAGGGCGCTTCCGGCGTAAACAAGAATCGAAGGCAGATTTTCCAAAATCAATTCTTGACGCAACGGATCGGGAATCCGCGCCCCTTCTGGTTGTAATCGGTACTTACATCAAAATAGTTGTAGCGGTAATCCAAGAACCAATATAGAGCCTTCGTGGCCGCAGCTGTCTTGGGGGCTTCCGTTGCAGACCAGAAATTGGTAAACTGGCCTTCGTCATCAAAGGTATAGGCACTATAGGTTTCCCCCGCATTGGCATATTTTCCGTAATAGGCTCCCGTGGGAATCGCAGAAAAACCATATTCATCCAATGATTTTACACTCGTCGAATAGCTTTGCCACCCCGTCTTGGACTTTAAGTAAGAACCAGCATAGTGCTCGGTACCTAGCGCCTCGACATACTCCATAAGGTCATTCCATTCTGTAGAGGTCGGGATATGCCATCCATCGGGACATGCACCCTGATGTTTTTCCGCAATAACATCGGCCGCACTTTCTTCGAGGTAGAATGACGCCAGATTCATGGCCGCCGTCCAAGTATAAAGCCTTCCCGCCATCTCGCAATTCTTTGGGCGGTTGTTGAAACACCAGAAATTCCCCTTCAAATTCGTCATCTTCGTAGAATCTGAATAATCAAGGTTCTCGGCCATCCAGGTCTGGGCACCGATTTTTATGGTTTTGTATGTCTTGTTATCGCGGCTGTCCTTGAGCGTGCCATAATTGGCAGTCTCGCTGAAGAAATCCTCCTTGGAGTAATCGTAGATTCCAACGTCCCTCCAGCTTTTAACGCCGCTATCGCAAATCTGCTCCTTTTCAGTGCCATAATAGGGGTCAATGTAACTCTTAATGACTCCGTCCCTGGATGCGGTACACGCATACCCGATAAGGGTATCCAGCCTTGTTGCAAATCTCAAGCTGCCGCCATCGCAGACCAGTTTTTTACCATTGTACGAACTTCCTGCAACAGCGATCTGTTCCATATTCCCATCCAACTTGTCGGTACAGGGAATGGAATAGACGCCCTCAATAAACTCCCCTATCCATCTTTCGAAATCGGGGGCGTTACCACCTTGGGTTTCTACCCTGGTGCGGATCTTGGAATTGTTTGCCAAATTGTTAAGCGCCCAATCCGCAACGGTCACCTGCGTCGTAGATTCCGAACTCTGGTTCCACTTACCGTCATCCTTGATATCCGCAGATAGTTCCGCCGTGGTAGACGTTATTCCCGTCGGATTCAATCCCCGAGTAAGCAGGATAGACACCGCCAGGAGTTTGGCATCGTCGTTGGTTGTGCCAAAGATGCTCAAATCTTCAAAGGCGTGGTTCAGGGGGGCATCCTTCGGATTCATATAGAACGCTTCCATCACTTCCTGTTCGGCCTTAGACTTGGCTGCCGGAATGTTTTTGTAATCTCCTGTTGCAAACAGAGCCATCGCCCTATTGTAAGCCAGGTGAGCCAAAATGTTCAAGTTCGCCTTGTCCCGGTTACTCAGGTCCACAATTCCCTTCAGGGTAAAATCTCCTGTCGTTGTAGAGCCCGAAACCTCGTTATAGAAGGTTCCCGTAGCCTGAAGCAATCCATACTGGGTAGCAAGATTCAACTTAGGCGAAGAAAATTCACCAAGAGACGAAGATACCTCCCATTCAAACTTCGTTCCCGTCAGGGCCAAATCCTCATCCAGTTCCCAAATTTTCATAGTAGAGCCACTCGTGAACGGGCCCTTTTGCACCACTCCCGAAAAGGCCTTGCTCACAGGCTTCGTAGGAATGGTTTCATTTGCGCCGGGTGCACTAGAAGTCGGTTCCTGTGCAACACTTGAAGAACTTGCAGAGCCAGACCCAGAGGAATTCTTACCCGAATCAGAGGCGCTGCTTGAACCCGAAGTACTTCCACTACTTCCCTTTGTCGAAGACGATGACTTGTTTTTGGAGGGACTTGAACTTGTGTCAGATTCATCACCTTCACTATTTTCGGTGGCGCCGGTATTTTTCCATTCGTTAGGAATACAGATATACTCGGCTTTTTCGTCTTCTACATAGAGGACTTCACCCGCACGGTCTGCCGAGCACTTCCCCAAACCAGAAACAGACTTCACAGACTCTTTGGAGGATTTGTCCCCATCATCCTTGGCTCCCGTAGAGGAATCGCCACAAGAGCAGAGTATAGCCACAGCAGAAATAGCAGCCAGGCGCATAGCGAATGTTTTTGTCATGGAAGCCTCCTTTTTTAGGCGAATATACCAGTGTTCAACAAAAGAAATATAAGCATTAATGGAGACATTGGCAAAATAATTAAGTATTTTTCGGCCATAATGGTTAAACTTGAAGAATCCTGGCTAAAACTCCTGGGCGATCAGTTCGAGCAGCCCTATTTCCAGAAAATAAAGGAAACCCTCCTGAAGGAGAAGGCGGAACACCACGTGATATACCCGCCGGGACCGAAAATCTTTGCGGCTCTGGACTTTTGCCCTGTGGACAAGGTAAAGGCCGTCATCATCGGGCAAGACCCTTATCACAATCCGGGACAGGCCCACGGGCTCTGCTTCTCGGTGCCCAACGGAATCGAGCCGCCCCCTTCCCTCATCAACATCTTCCAGGAACTCCACGACGACCTTGGCATTACTCCACCGCAGCACGGGAACCTGGAATGCTGGGCCAAGCAGGGAATTTTGCTCTTGAATGCCTCCCTGACGGTGCGGGCCCACATGGCAGCAAGCCACGCGGGAATCGGCTGGCAGACCTTCACCGATACCATCATCCAGAGGCTTTCGCAGGTCCGGGAAAACCTGGTGTTCTTGCTTTGGGGCAGTTTCGCCATCAAGAAGCAGGCACTGGTGGCCCCGAACCGCGGACACCTGATTTTAACGGCGCCCCACCCAAGCCCCCTTTCGGCTTATCGGGGATTCTTTGGCTGCAAGCATTTCAGCAAGGCCAACGCATTCCTAGTGAGCAAGGGAATCGAGCCTATCGACTGGTCTGTGAAGTAGAGGAACATTAGGGCGTGGACAAATTCACGCAATGACGGCCCTTACGAGCAACAAGTTCATATCCAAGTGTTGAAAGTAACGCATTCAACGTCTTTAGCGTAATGTTTACGGGCTGCATGGCCCGCAAGTTCTGAATTACCGAAGTCGAAATACCTGAAGCCTTCGACAGTGCACGCACGCTAATATCCTGCTGAGCCATTGCGTCAAGTAGCAGTTCGGACAAAAGGAAATTCGCATATTCCTTTTCAAAAGCCTTTCTTTGTTTCGGGTCCGACATCACCCGTTCAAATGTCGATCTAGCCTTTTTCATAATACATTCCCTTTTGTACACGCTCGCTATAACTCTGCATAAGAAGTATGGCTCGCTGTTTCTCGTTTTCAGGAAGTTTCTGAGACCTCTTGCAAAAAGCATTTGTCACAATAATCTTTTTCCCAACATAGAAGAATGAAAGAAAGCGATCGGGTTGCGGCTTAAATGCATAAATCTTATCGCCCTCATTCCTAAACTTTGTAATATCAGAAATCTTCCCAGAATCTCCTATCCGCTTAAACAACATCAACACCTTACGTTTTTGGACATCGCTTAGCCCATTGAAATACTCTAATGATTGACTTACTCCATTCTCGTCATAGAACCATTCAACGGTAAAGCAGGGCCCTTCATAAGCAACATACTCTTTCATCCCAAATGTATCTCCTTTTTGATACGCTGTCAAGAGTAAAAAGAAAACTATTATGCATTGCAAAAAGTATGCCATAGGACAAAACGCCGTTTTCTGCGTAAAAACGGCCATCCATCTTATTACCTAATGTGATTAATCAGTTTTTTAGGTAATTAACCAGTTTTTGAGCACTTTATTTCCAACGCATTGTCAGTTTACGTTTGCACAGGGCGCAGTCCGTGAGATACGAATCTATAAGCGTCTGGTAAGGTATGCCGACGTCTTTTGCCATGTTCTTGAAATAATCGATGGTGCTCAAATTGAGGCGGATGGTTATCTGCTTTTTCAACGCCGCCGCATAAGGGTTCTTTACCGCTTTCATGCGAGAAAAATCATATTCCTTTTTCATATTCCGCCTCCAACAAAAAGCCACTCGAATTCTACTTCCATATAGAACCTCGTGGTGTAATTATAATATAATTACATTTTTGAGAAAAAACAACTAATGTTTTAGCCATATTCCCATATTTTCTCGGAAAAGCCTCCGTTTGGCAGAGGGAGACAGTCCCCATCTACTAGTATAGACTCTTTTTTGCGGAAAAAAACGCCTTGCGAATGTGTAAAATTTCAGCAATTAACAAAAAAAGGGGGAAGCCTCCCCCTCGGTCGAGCCACGCTCTCCCTACCCTCTCGCCTAGGGGGCAAGCCCCCTAACACCCCCCACATCGTCAGTTTGCGCTTTTCAACTTTTCTTGTTCGGAAAGAATCGTTATGCCATTGACATTTTCCTTAAAGGAAATCGACAAAATCCCAGAAATCCATCCTTTTTTTCTGATTTTTTCAGCGTCAAAACGCTTGCGAACCCGCATAAATTAAGGTATATTCAAGAAGTAGGTCTTATAGGGGTTCTTTATGAACAGGGATAAAACAAAATTGGGTTTGGCATAGGGATTGGTGGAAGGAGTATTAATTCATGTACAATTTTGCAGTTATTAGATTGTTGTTTTTATTTTCATTACCATTTTTTTTCGGCATGTATTGTTCTTCAGATGATGGTATGGAATTTTGCAGGAATAATTTTGACTGCAAGGTACACGTACCAGAGGGGGATTCTGTTTGGATTGAGTTATATTCGGAGGATACTTTATTAGAAGTTTATTCTATGGTGTCACCTGCGTATAATTATGCACGCTTGCCTCATGATGGAGAACACGAATTTAGAAGAAAACTTACGCTTCGGGTACATATTTTCTGTAACGGAGGATGGCTCAATGCAATTGATTACGAATTCGAAAATAGAAATGATAAATACACGGAAATAAATTTAAATTATTTCGATCCATGGCATGAGGACTCTTTAGGTGTACAATTTCTTAGCAATGAACAAATTGATAAGTGCCCAGAATTGTCTGAATATCGTATTTTTGAAACAACCAATCATCCTCCTAGTTGTTTTGAACCTACGATTAATTAATTTGTGCTGCAAAGAGGTCTAAACGATATGTCGTAAAGATTATTCGGTGGTACCAATTTGTAAATCTCTAGTCTTATAGGGGCTCTTTATGAGCGGGGATAAAACCAGAACAAAAAAAATGTTATAATTCCTGGAAATTGCCGATAATACGCAAGTAATCAGAACTCTCGGCGGAAACTCGCAGGGACTAACAGTCACAAGAGTTTCCTCCTGCGGGAACAGCTCTTACCTGAAAAAGCCGTTCCTGATTGTGAAACGCTTGCCAACCAGATCCGTTCTTGTGTTTTTTGACCGAGATGTGGGCTTCCCAAGTGAACAGTCGAAGGTCGTGAATCTGTGACGTGAGCGACAAGCGCCTGGTACTGACCAGGCGTGGGCGCGAGAGTGAGGCGATGCCACAGGACTATTTTTAGCAAAAGAGCCGAACGGTCGTTGTAGGGAAAATTCACATCGAGGGAGAGATTTGTCAAAAACCTAATTCTAGAGTCCTGATATAATCCGTTCTAGCACCAAGAATGCGAACTATCAAAACCTTTTCCTTTTCTATCCTGTAAAAAACGATATTGCCGGCAACCGGCAAATAACGGTATTTGCCCAATGAAGAAAATTTCTCCTGCAAAGACGGCCCAAGCCTAGGGAAACGGGCCAATTCGCCGATAGCGTCAAGAATTTCAAGCACCCTGTTGTTTGCCGCAACAGGACTTTTTAATTCCGTTTCGATGTATTCTTTTATGCCGTCCAGGTCTTCGCCCGCCTTGGGCGAAAATACGATTTCCGCCATCTAGACCTCGTATTTCTTGCGGATGTCGGCGACAGACGACCAGCCCTTCTTTTTGGCGGAGTTCTCACCCTCGGCGAGGGCGTGTTGCAGTTCCAGTTCGGCTACCATCCGCTCGTATTCCTTGATGTCCACAACCACATAGCAACCCCTGCCGTTCTTGGTCAAGTAAACGGGAGTGTCCTTGGAGACATTCTTGAGGACTTCGTTGTAGTTACGCAAATCGGAAACAGGCAGAATACAGGGCATGGGAACCTCCTGCCATAAATATACAAAATTTTAAGAAGAATATTAAGTAAATTTTTAAGAAAACAAAGAAGATTCCCCAAGCGGGTGACGGGGCGTTGCGGGGTGTCCCCGCAGAGGGGGTGGAGAGCGACGGAGTGCGAACCAGGGGGAGGCACCCCCCCCCTTTTTTTCTATATTTGACCCGCAATTTAAACACAAAGAGACAAAATCATGGGAAAATCACTCTATCAGAAGATTTTTGAAAGCCACACGGTAGCAAAGCTCCCGAGCGGCCAGTGCCAGCTCTTTATCGGGCTCCACCTCTGCCACGAAGTCACGAGCCCGCAGGCTTTTGCGCAGCTCCGCGAAGAAGGCCAGAAGGTTCTGTTCCCGGAACGCACGTTCGCCACGGTCGACCACATTATCCCGACCACCTTCCCGGAACGTAACCGCCCGCTCAAGGACGGCATTTCCGAAGAGATGTTCTCCCACATTGAAAACAACACCAAGAACAACGGCATCAAGTTCTTTGGCCCCGCCACCGGCGAACAGGGCGTTATCCACATCGTGGGCCCCGAAGAAGGCGTGACCCAGCCGGGTATGACCGTTGCCTGCGGTGACTCTCACACGGCAACGCACGGTGCCTTCGGTGCTATCGCATTCGGTATCGGCACGAGCCAGGTGGCAGACGTTCTCGCCACCCAGACGCTCGCCATGAGCCCGCTCAAGACTCGCCGCATCAAGTTCACCGGCAAGCTCAAGCCGGGCGTGACCGCCAAGGACGTGGCACTTGCCTACATCGCCAAGCTCGGCGTGAACGGTGGCGTTGGCTACGCTTACGAATTTGCCGGCCCGGTCATCGAAGAAATGGGCATGGAAGGCCGTATGACGGTCTGCAACATGGCTATCGAAGGCGGCGCCCGCGTCGGTTACTGCAACCCCGACGAAAAGACTTTTGAATACCTCAAGGGCCGTCCGTACGCCCCGAAGGCCGACAAGTGGGACGAGGCCGTTGCTTACTGGAAGTCCGTGGCTACCGACGCCGACGCCCAGTTTGATAACGAAGTCGAAATCAACTGCGACAACCTCGAACCGATGGTCACTTGGGGTATCACTCCGGCTCAGGCCATCCCGCTCAACGGCAACATGCCGAAGATTGACGAATTCGAAGGCAGCGAAAAGAAGGTCATTTCCGAAGCTTATGAATACATGGGCTGGGAAGAAGGTTCCAAGATGATTGGCCGCCCCATCGACATCGCCTTCGTGGGTAGCTGCACCAACGGCCGCCTCAGCGACTTGCAGGCCGCCGCCGAAATCATCAAGGGCCACAAGGTCGCCCCCACCGTGAAGATGTGGGTCGTTCCTGGTTCCATGAAGATCAAGGTGGAAGCCGAACAGCTCGGTCTCGACAAGATCTTTAAGGAAGCCGGAGCCGAATGGCGTGAAGCAGGCTGCTCTCTCTGCCTCGCCATGAACCCGGATAAGCTCAAGGGTCGCCAGGTGAGCGCCTCCTCCAGCAACCGTAACTTCAAGGGCCGTCAGGGCAGCCCCACGGGCCGCACCATCCTCATGAGCCCCGCCATGGTGGCCGCCGCCGCCATCGAAGGCAAGATCACCGACGTCCGCAAGTACATCAAGTAACGCAAGGAGATTTAAAAAATGAATTCTATCGACATTGTTAAAGGTTCCGGCGTTCCTGTACGCGGCAACGACATCGACACAGACCGTATCATCCCGGCACGCTTCCTCAAGTGCGTGACTTTCGAAGGCCTCGGCGCAAACGCCTTTGCCGACGATATCGCAGGCCTCGCCGCTCAGGGCAAGGTTCACCCGTTCCGCGATCCGGCCTACAAGAACGGCTCCATTCTCGTCTCGAACCAGAACTTCGGTTGCGGTTCCAGCCGTGAACACGCTCCGCAGGCTCTCAAGCGCTGGGGCATCCGCGCCATCATCGCCGAAAGCTACTCCGAAATCTTCTTCGGTAACTGTGTGGCCATTGGCGTGCCTTGCTACAAGGTAAGCCACGAAGTTGCAGACAAGATTCTCTCCTGGATTGAAGCACACCCGAGCGAAGAACTCGTCACAAGCACCGAAAGCCGCACGCTCAAGATGGGTGACGAAACCATCGAGCTCACGCTTGCCGACGGCCCCCGCGGTCAGTTCCTCGACGGCTCCTGGCACGCACGTTCCGCCCTCATGGCCAACGCCGACAAGGTGCAGGAACTCGCCAGCAAGCTGCCGTACATGAACTTTCTCAAGTAGGAAGTAGGACAAATGCGTAGGTCGAGCGTTGCGTCCAAGCAAGCTTGGACATGACCGAGGCCAGCATTTGGTACTTGAGCGAAGCGAGAGTACAAGTAGGCAGTGGTTAGTGGTTCGTGGTTAGGAATGATCACGTCATTGCGAACCCCGAATAGGGGTGAAGCAATCCAACCCTAATCGTCATCCTGGAGCCACGAAAGTGGCGATAGGATCCACAAGCAATTCAAAAGCGTCCAGGTTAAAAGCCTGGGCGTTTTTTTGTATTATATTATGTGCATCGCAGAACACTTATTCATTAAAACGAGATGAAATTGAATGATTAAGAAATTTTTAATTGCAACATTTTTGTTCATCTTGGCGGCTTGCGACAACCCAAACCAACTAAAAGAAGCAAGCAGGATTTTTACTCCGTCTAAGGACTTACTCCTTGCTGACTATATTGCAGCCGCCGATTCAATGGCTGTTTTTTCTTGCGAATCAGAACCATCTTTCGCATCCCACTTAAAAAAAGACTTTGACGAATTTACCGAAGCGATGGCCTTCAAAGAAAAACAAGAATGTCGTGGTATATGTTGGGACAAGCAATGGGTTTCATATTATGTAGAACTTTATCGTAACGGAACTCCAATTGACACAACCCGTATTTACGCCACATATTCTAGACAAGGGTATAACAAAAACGGATATAACTACTATTTTGCAGACACATCTAAAATAGAAGACTTTTTTAAGTCTCGTAAAATTCCAAGAGTTCCAGGAGGATGTCGGCTAACGCACTGGCCCAAAGAGGACTGCGGTATTCACTGCCGTTCCATAGAAATAACAGATATGCAACTAAAAGACTCCACAGGGCAATCATTATCCGATTCTGTTTATCATGAATTTACGGAAAAAATAAAAAAGAAATATTTGCTTTATTATGCACAATTCAGTGTTCAACAAAAAATCCATTTAGACATAGATTACGAAATAGAAATAAAAGTCAACAACCAGTTTGTCTCGCATTCTTCAATCAAATCCACGCCCAAAGTAAACAGAATTGATAATCGTATTACAGATGATTGGGATTATATTTGCGATTATTGCAATAAGAATATGCGCTCCGTTAAATTCAAAATGAAGTTTAGAGACCCATTATCCGCAATGAACTAATCTGCCAACCAATTAACTATTTCTCTTTCATCGCCCACATTAAACATTTCAAAAGCTTCTGATGAAAATATCACGAACACCTCTCCTACTTTTACTAACATTTCTTTTGTTATCTTGCTCATCGGAAAAGGAAGTTCCCAAAGCCATGCTCTCTTCCCCCATCGACAACATTCTCATAGAAAAGGCGAAACGCCAAATGCACTTGCGCAATGGCGAGAATATCGTCAAGACGTACAGAATTTCATTGAGCAAGGATGTTGGGTTTTAAGGCGGAGCCGCAGCGAGGGGGAGGCATTCCCCTACCCTTTCTCGCAAAATTTTATATATTATGATTATACCGGTGAGGTTTATATGAATGCCATAAGACCCGTTTCAGACTTGCAAGATTGTCTCGAAGACATTTCCAAGACCGTCCACGAATCTGGACAGCCAGTGTTCTTGACTAAAGACGGCTATGGCGACATGGTTCTTATGAGCATGGAAGCGTTCGCCCATTTTCAAATTGAAAATGAAATCTACGTCAAGTTGCACGAGGCCGAATTGCAGGCGCAAGAATCCACCAAAAGATATACCTCTGAAGAAATCCTAAAAGAAATCGGACAACTTACCGCTGTATGAACTACAGAGTAGAATATCTACCCTTAGCCCTGTCCGATTTGAAGAGTGCGACCCGTAAATTAAAGTAGCCCGTGTTCCTTGAGCATTTTCTCGTACCTGTCAGCACGGGATTCCGCCTCATCGGCGCGAGATTTCTCTTCATCAGCACGGCGTTCCGCCGCATTGGCGCGTTCACGCTCCACATACACAGCATCATCGATTTCCTGTTGCCAAGTCATATAGCGTTTCCTTGTTTCGTTGTCCGACAGATACCATTGCCGCTGGCGTTCGATGTCCTTTGTTTCCTGGGATGTGGCCTTGTTGGTCGCGAAATATTCAAGATACTCCTTGATCGACTGTTCGGCAACATCCCTGTATTTATTGAATATATAAAAATTTTTAAAGCATAGGTCTCCTAATTCATGCTCAGGGTGCTCTTTTTCCAAGTTCATGAACTTGTAAACAGCCCTACCCCACCCGAAAATGTCGTCGGGGCAAATGAACATGATATACTGTTCCTTGAGGTTGCGGTAGGATTCTCCCTTGTTCAATGCTTCCGAGTCACACAGCGCCTGGTAGTAACGGGCGCGCTTCGGCAGTTCGCGGGTGTCCTCGATCTGCATCTCGATATCAAAGGTGCGGAGGATTTCGCCCTTGGGTCCCTGTTCCTTTACAAATACATCGTAGCGGACCCCCTTGTTAAAGGGGCTGCTTTCGGTCGCTTTCTCCGGCTCCGGTTCCAGCAAGTCAAAAATTTTGACGCCGAGAAGAGCCTCCAGAAAGGGCTTTGCGATGTGCTTATGGCTGAACACCAGTGCGAACATGAAACGGTTCGTGATGGGCAACTGTTCAAACGGAACATGGTTCGTATTCATTTTTCACTCCTCCCACCTACATGCAAAAAAGGCGGGGCTTAGGTTGTTTTTCTTCGCTCATGTGAGCAAGGCAAATATACAATCACTCGAATGTCAAAAGATGACATTTGTCGTTTTTTTTTCGAGAACTATTTTAATTGGCACAAGAATGGGCGGGTGGGTGGGGGAAGCACGGGCGTTGCGGGCGCCCACCGGGGCGAGAAACCGGGCCGAAGGGCCCGGAACAAAGAAGGGATAGCGCCTGAATTACGATGATTTTACGCCTGAAAACGACAAATAAACCCATCTTCAGGAAAAGAATGTATTTTTAGAGGTACCCAAAGAATATCCCATGAAGTTGCCATTTATTTTCCCCATAATGCTTCTCATATCTACGCTCCAGGCGCAGACGCTTGTATTCACCGATCATGAGCCGCTGGGCAACATGCGGACGCATGTAACGGAGCGGTTCTTCCGCCTTGTGGAGCAAGAAAGCCAGGGGCGCATCCGGATAGACGCCCACTGGAACGGCGAAATATCGTTGAGTTATGACGCTTACGAGACTGTGCACGAAGGCAAGAAGGCCAACATGGCGACGGTCGTGCCCGAATACGACAGCCAGCGAATGCCGCTCCACCAGCTGTTCAAGGGATTCCTCGCGGGCCCTTCGGGAGAGGCTCAGGTGGCCCTCATCCGCAAGGCGTACAAGACCATTCCAGAACTCACCGAGGAACTGCACCGGGCGGGCATCCATCCCGTGCTGGTGGCGACGGGCTATCCCGTGGGTTTCTATAGCCGCCACCCGATGGCACACCTCACCGCGCTAAGGGGGCAGACATGGCGCACCGCCAGTTTCTGGCATATCGGCTATCTTGAAAACGCGGGCGCAAAAAACATGCGCATCCCGTGGGGGGAGCAAGTGACCGACTCGTTAAAATCCGGAGCCATCGAGGGCATCATGGTGAATATCGACAGCGGGAAGGACATCAACGCCCACAAGGCCGCCCCACATTTGTTAGTATCGCAGGAACTTTGGCTCGGGCATATCTATCTTGTGGCAATGAATCTCGATTGGTGGAAATCCCTCCCCGAAAAAGACAAGCGGGCATTCGAGCGAGCGGCTGACAAGGCGTACAAATCAATGGGAAAGACCATGGATGAAAGTTACGGACAAATGCTCCGCGACCTCGAAAGCGAAGGCTGTACCGTCCGCCAACTCACGCACAGGGAAGTGTCCGATTTTGTCACCGCCGTCCGCCAGGGCGAAGTGCAGGAAAAATGGGTGAAGGAAAAGGAATCCGAAGGGGTTCCCCATGTTCGCCGCGTATTCGAGAAACTCCGCGCGCTGGTGATTGAAAGTGCAAGGTAAAAAGAGAATGAGCCGTGTGAAAATTACAAGCCGAAAAGGATCTTTATATGAAGACTGTTTCAAGTAAAACATTTCTTAATTCTTGTATCGTGCTGTTGTCCGCAATCTTTATCTCAGCATGCGGAGATAGTGACAGTTCAAGCGCCGCAGATTCGTCACTGGAATCCTCTAGCAGCGTAGAAGGCTCTAGCGCTACCGAACCCTATTTTAGCGCAAAAGAATCCTCCTCCAGCGCAGTCGCAAGCGCTAAGGACTACTGTTCCACTAATTTTCGATACAAATACAACCATGACGAGTCAAATAAGAAATTCACCATATTTGAAGATCACTCCTACGACGAATGCCAACACCTAAATGGCAACTATGTCTTCTCCCATATAGACGAAGTATTGCAACACCGCCGAAGCTACATATTTGTCGGAGATACGCTAGTCTTAATTCAATCCCAAGAAGGTGACCCTGATACCATGTTCACAGTTTTGGTAGGCGGATCCGCGAACAACCTCCTCGGAGACTGGGCGTTCACAACATGCGACTACAAGGCGGGTTCCATTTCTTGCAACAATGAACCAAAATCATACACAACCCATTATGTTTTTGAAGCAGATTCTCAATTCGTATATTACACGTTAGCAGACGGAAGTTGTATTCCACCAGAATCTTTAATGCCAAGTGACGGGACCTTGGACAAAGACGAAAGTTACACCGATACATACGCAATGCAAGAGATATACAACTCCATCATAAGCATCAAAAAAGGTGAGACTCATAACATAATCATTTTTCCTTTCAGTTTCTTCGATCAATTGGGCGGCGGAATTACCATTCCATCCGAAGTGGCTATTTCAAGTCAAAGCAAGTACGCCGTCACATTCACTATCGGCGGTCAGGAATTTTCGGCCACCCTTGGTGAAAACACGCACCGCATCCAGTATTATTCCGATGCCCAATATGAAGTTGATTTGGACCTCGCCTCCGGCAGCAAAGTTTGCCATCTGCATTACTTTAGAGATGCTAAGCTCACCAGTGAAACATGCAAGGCCGAAAATGCGCCTTACTTTGAATTGGATACGCATGAAGAAACCGGTGTCGAATATGTTGACTCGTATAATGTTGAAAACATCGACGAGTTTAAGGCTTGCCTGATTACGCTGGCACAATAATCGCCTTATAGCAGCTCTTTATGAGCAGAGAATTTAGCACAGAGTCCTACCCTACACCTTCTCAGCCTTGAGCTTTGCGACAATTCCTTACCAAAACAAATTCTTGTAACTGGTTCCAAGAGCGTTCGCGAGCCTGTGGGCCATCTTGCGGCCAATCGGTTCCCTACCCCGCTCCATGGCAGATATTTGCTGTTTTGTAATGCCAACCTTATCCGCAAGCTGCTGCTGAGTGTAGCCAAAAGTCGTGCGAAGCAACTTCAAACTTTCGGCAGGCGTGGTTTCCGCCTTGATTTGTTTTGAAAGGTCCGTCTCACCCCACTCAACATACTCTTCGTCTCCATTCACGACATCTTCCACATTCGGGAATGCAGACCTGATATAAAGCAGAAGGTGTTCAGGAATGTTCGTTCCCTCAAACGTAAACATCGTTCCACTCACATCCTTACTAGTAAGGCGCATCTTCACGGCTTCCAACATAAGTGACCTCCAATTCAATTCCTTCTATTGTTTCAATCCAACACGCCACCCAATGGTAAGAAAGATGGCAATGATACGTATTCGTATCGGTGAGTTTTTTGTAGTTCGGTCAATTTGGCAGAACCGGTCCTTTTTCTTTCTAGTCCTCCACAAGTTTGTCAAAAAGAATCCTTTCTCTCTTTGGCATAATTGCGACAGCCTTCACAATTTTCTTCTTTAAAACGACTCTTCTCATAATATATATTATTTCTTTACTCCTGTCAAGATTTTTTCTTTACTTTCTATTTGAGCCATCAATCCCACGTTCATGCAGCATTTTGCGGACGGCACGATTATTGTCCACATATTCCTTTTCAATTTTCTCTTGCTTGACCAGCCTTTTTACCCGCGTATTATGCAGCGTCATTTCATTTGCCAGATCTTTAGCCTTGGCAAAAACTGTCGAAAAGAATTCATTAGTCTTCATATAGCCTCCATTGATGTAGCCGCAAACTGCGACCGGTTGATTATTAGAGGCGTTCTTTCGCATTGGGCGGCAAAGCCCAAACAAAAAAGAACGCATCTCGCCTTTCCTTAGACGAGATGCGTTCGGAGATGCAGAAATTTTACCTAAGTTTTAATTTTTTGGCAAGGGGCGTGCAAAAATTTTACATTTTCAATACAACTTCTAATGTTCACCTCACAAAAAATACAGCTTTTTTTATATTACAAAACGTTAAACAAGCAACATTTCAAAACATCTGATGATAATCAAACGAACACTCCTACTTTTACTAACGTTTCTTTTGTTCTCTTGCTCATCGGATAAGGAATCCCCCAAAGCCATGTTCACCTCACCCATCGACAACATTCTCGTAGAAAAGGCGAAGCGCCAAATGCACTTGCGCAACGGCGAGATAGTTGTCAAGACGTACAGGATTTCGCTTGGCAAGAATCCTGTGGGAGCGAAAGTCAAATCCGGTGACAACAAGACGCCCGAAGGCGACTACACCATCGTACTTCACAACCCCAAAAGTGTCTTTCATTTATCGCTCCGAATTTCGTACCCGAACGCGGAGCAAATCGAGGCCGCAAAAGTTGGCAACTACGAACCCGGCGGCGACATCATGATTCACGGCTACCCGAACAAGGTTCCTGCGTTTCTCTTTAAATTCTGGCACAGGTGGAAAGACTGGACCGCCGGCTGCATCGCAGTCACCAACGACGAAATCGAAGAAATCTACGATGCCGTCAAGGACAGAACTCCGATAACCATCAAGCCCTAGAAAGTCGGGTTCAATCTTTTTTTATATTGTTGCTATGACCGAAAAAGAAAAAATGCTTGCAGGCGAGCTATACGACCCCAGCGACAAGGAGCTTGCATCAAGAAGAAGCGCATGCCACGCCCTATGCCAACAATACAACAGCCTACTGGAAACGGACAAGAACCGCGAAAACACCCTTGCTCAGATTCTAGGGGCATCCCCCGCCAAGGGCGTTTACCTGCAAGGGCCCATCTTTTTTGATTACGGGTGCAACACCCGCATTGGCGAAAAAAGTTACGCAAACTTCAACTTTACCGTTCTGGATTGCGCCCCGGTAAGCATCGGAAACAACGTATTTATCGGTCCGAACGTTTCAATACTCACGCCCATGCACCCGCTTCGCTGGCAAGAACGCAACATGTTCGAAAAGCCCGACGGAAGCCTCACCGACTTGGAATACGCAAAACCGATTACCATCGAAGATAACTGCTGGATTGCAGGAAACGTGACCATTTGTGGCGGAGTGACAATCGGTGCAGGAAGCGTTATCGGGGCGGGGAGCGTGGTCACACGGGACATCCCGCAGGGTGTCGTTGCCGTAGGCAACCCCTGCCGCGTTCTCAAGAAGGTTGAACAAGAAAAACGCTAAGACAAAATCCACAGCAAACTAGTCTTTTACTGCAATTTCAAGAGCCCTAGCCCATATACTTCGACTTATACCCGTGATTTTCTGAAGGACGCAGGTCGTTGGGATACATCACGTCGGTGTAGATGTCTTCTTGCAGCTTTTTCACGAGCTTATACACTTCCGCATAATTGGCGATGCTGTCGATGGAGATGCCCGCGTTAGTGGAAGTTCTTCGCCCGTTTAACGTCGCGGGGTTCGCCTGGGCCGAGGTCGTGATGATATCGCCCACCCCAAACCACTGATCGAAAATGCCGCGATGCAGGTCCACATGCGAAAGTTCCGCGAAGGGTTTTGACTTGTATGTCCTGGAAAAGATGCCGCCGGAAGCGTAGATTCCCTTGTCCGTGACGATATAGGCCGTATTGCGATACCGCCTGAACGAGAGCAGCGCCCCGCCCAGGTAAATCCATACGGGCATCAGGTGGAGCGCCATGAAGGGGACGATAAAGAAGGCGGCCTCATCCGCCTTATCCGAAGAGAAAGCCGCCCCGATAAAGAACATGTCGAAAAGCCCCCACAATACCGCAAACGGGAGCAGCGGATTGAAAATGCATTCGAAAATGAAGCACGTCTTATCCGGCTTACCTGCGTACAGGATTTTTTCGCCCTTCCCTATCAAAAGCGTCAATTCGTTGTCCATAAGCCGCTCGTTGAACAACTAGCCAAGGCGTTTGTTGACTTCGTCCCAGTTGACGATGCTCCACAGCGCCTTGAGGTAATCTGGACGGCGGTTGCGGTAGTCGATGTAGTAGGCGTGTTCCCACACGTCGAAAGTCAGCAGCGGCTTTAATCCCTTGGTAAGCGGGTTCTGGGCGTTGCCTTCCTGCGTAATCACGAGCTTGCCCGAAGCATCGGCGGAGAGCCAGACCCAGCCGGAACCGAAGAGAGAGGCACCTTTCGCCTGGAATTCTTCCTGGAACTTTTCGAAGGAGCCGAAGTCCCGGACGATGGCTTCGGCAATCTTGCCGGTCGGGGCGTTGTTTGCCTTCGGAGCGGCAAACTGCAAGAAATACATGGAGTGGTTCAGAAACTGACCCGCGTTGTTGAAAACGCCGCCTTCGGAGGTTTTCACGATGTCTTCGAGGGACTTGCCTTCGAAGGCGCTGCCCGGAAGCGCCGCGTTCAGGTTGTTCAGGTAGGTCTGCAGGTGCTTGCCGTAGTGGAACTCGATGGTCTCGGCGCTGAGGGCGGGGGCCAGGTCCGCCGCTGCATACGGGAGGGCGGGCAATTCAAATTTTCCGTTTTTCTGTTCGGTCATTGTGTCTCCTTGGTAAAAACCGATTGTGTCATTCTGAGCGGAACGAAGTGGAGGCGAAGAATCTCTTTTCTTTATGATCCTTCGACTTCGGCGTTTCACGCCTCCGCTCAGGATGACATTGTTAATTTCATTCTCGCGATGACGTTTTTAAATCGCGCTTTCAATAAATTCCTTGCGGAATGTGCCGTTGCCGAGCAGGATGTCGATGGGCAACTTCTTGAATTCGTATTCGTAAGGTGGCTGTTTCCAGGCGAAATTCTTCGGGTACTCGTTGAAGATGTACTGCAAAAGCTTTACCGCCATGTCGAAACTGCGGAACTTGTCGCGGTCCAGCACGTGTATTTGCGCGCCCCCGCAAATCTGGCCCGCGCCCTTGTGGAACGTGGGCTGGAAATAGTTCTCGCGGAAATAAACGCCGGGAAGCTTGAGCCCGTTCATATACTTGCAGAGCTTGACGGCATCGATAAACGGCGCACCAAAAATTTCAAAGGGGCGGGTAGTGCCGCGGCCCTCGCTCACGTTGGTGGCCTCGAAAAGACACATGCCGGGATAAACAATCGCGGTATCGAGGGTGGGCATGTTGGGGCTCGGCAAAATCCACGGAAGTCCCGTCTGGTCGTACCACATCTTCTTGTCGTAGCCATCCATGCCCAGCACGTAGAGTTCGCACTTGGGGAAGCGTTCTTCCTTGAACTGAACCGCCAGTTCTCCGATGGTCTTTGCGTGGCGGGTGCGGATGCTGTGGAGACCCACGAAACTCGTGTAATTCAAGTCCAGCACCGGGCCTTCTTCGTCGATACAGTTGATGGGGTTCGGACGGTCCACCACGATGACGGGGATTCCGGCCTTCTCGCAAGCCTTCATACAAAGGAAAAGCGTCCAGATGAACGTGTAGTAGCGGGCGCCAACGTCTTGCAGGTCCACGAGCATCATGTCCACGTGGCTGAGCATCTCTGCGGTGGGTTCGCGGTGTTCGCCGTAAAGGCTATAGACGGGAATGCCCAGTTCGGGGTCGGTGTAGCCCTCCCACTCGATCATGTTGTCCTGGGTGTGGCCCTTGATGCCGTGCTGCGGGCCAAAGAGTGCCGAAAGCTTGAACAGTTTGCCGTCGTATTCCTTCAGGAGGTCGAGAGTGTAATGCAGGTCCGGGAGGACTGATGCCGGGTGGAGGACTGCGCCGAGGCGCTTGCCCTTGAGGTTTGCGGGGAAAGTTTTTTCGAAACGGGAGAGAGCGAGAGAAACCATATGATAGGGGTTAGGATTTAGGATCTAGGGGTTAGGATTGTGGTGTGTGAGGTGTGGGGAGTGAGATTAGTAATGGATTGTGAGTTATGAGGTGTGGGTTTACAAGATGTGTTAAAAGTTAAGAATTAAGAGTTAGGGAATGGGCGGCCATTTCAAGAAAGGTCTTTCTAAAGCCGGGTTTAAGGAATTTTTACCCCTGAGGGGAATTTTTCCCAAAAAAATGACAAAATTGACAAGGCGATTTTTTTATTTTTTGCCCGTAAACAAAAAAAGCAAAGGATAAATTATGGCTTATTTGAACAAAGTGATGCTCATTGGCAATATTGGTAAGGACCCTGAATTCCGCATGAGCCAGACCGGTGGACGCAAGCGCGTCTCCTTCTCCCTCGCTACCAGCCGTCGCTACCGCGACAACAACGGTGAACAGAAAGAACAGACCGACTGGCACAACATTGTGGGTTGGGGCAAGACCGCCGATATCATTGAACAGCTTGGCGTGCACAAGGGCATGAGCCTCTACGTAGAGGGCACCCTCACCAACCGCAGCTGGACCGACCAGAACGGCCAGAAGCGTTACGCTACCGAAGTCAACATGGACACCTTCCAGCTGCTGGGCCCCCGCACTCAGGGCGGTTCTCCCTCTTACCAGGGCGGCAACTCCTACCAGGGTAGCTCCAACAACTACAGCCAGCCTCAGGGTGGCGCTCCGGCATACGACGCCCCCATGCCCGAAGACGATGGCTCTGACCTTCCCTTCTAGCCCATGAACTCGGACGTAGCTGAAATTGCCCTGATGTACGTGCTCCCCCTGGGAGTCACGTTCATTACCATATTGCAGACGGCAGCCTCGGAATACCGCAGCCAGAAACTGGCGGGGGCATTCTTGTCCCTCATCGTCGTTGTCCTGGACTGCCTGTTCTACTTTAGCAAGAACTCCTTCATCGCCTACAACAACGACGGCGGACTTCTGCTCGCCTTCGGGAGCCTGTTCTTTTTTGCGATTCTCTACGTAATCAAGAGCGACGAGACTCCGGCAAAGGTGGCAAACATCCTTTTTGCCGTGCTGATGCTTGCAGGAATTGTCGGGATTTCTTACTGGGATAGGCCCACATTGGTCATTACCTCCCAGTATTCCGCCGCAGACATTGCAGCCCAGAACGCCCTGTACCAGGACTACATCACCTCGTTCCAGAACGGGACTCCGACCAAGTCCAAAAAGGCTAAGGCGACCGGAACCCAAATAAAGGTTCCCGGAGCTGCTTCGACCGAAGAAGGGGTTCAAGGGCAAAGACCTGCAAGGCCTGCCACTCTTTCCGAGGGCGCAAAGGCCCGACTGGAAAGCTACATGGACGAATCCCGCACCGTCATGAAGCGCATGCAAGAGGTGGAATCGGCCATCAACGGCTTTGGCAAGCTGCCGCCAAATGTTTCAGAAGCAGACCGCGAAGAGTGGAGCCGCAAGGCCCTCGCCATCAGCAACAATGCCATGGCCATCAACAAGAAGGCCTTGGGGCTATTCCACCCCCACGAGTCCAGCGAAGCCCATGCCGAGCTGATTCAGGCCACCGAAAGCCTGCGTCTTGCGGCCTATTCCCTCTATACCTACACCCTTCAAGAAAACGCAGCTGACCAGAAAGCTCAACTGCAGCAGGCGAAGGAACAGCTGGGCCAGTCCAAGATTTTCCTGGACCGCTTTATTGCGGCCATCCAGGGACTCCTTACAAACTACAAAGAACAACCAGAAGAAAACTAAAGGTTAATTATGATTCGCAACGTAGCCATTATGGGTGCCACCGGCGCCGTCGGCCAGGAAATCCTCTCCATCCTCGAGGAACGCAACTTCCCGCTGCAGAGCCTCAAGCTCCTCGCCTCCGAACGTAGCGCAGGCAAGGAATTCAAGTTCAAAGGCGAAACCCTCAAGTGCGAAGTCCTGAACAAGGATTCTTTCAAGGGTATTGACCTGGTGCTCAGCTCCGCCGGTGCAGCGATTTCCCAGGAATTCGCCCCCATCGCCGTGGAAAACGGCGCCGTGGTGGTGGACAACACCAGCTTCTTCCGCATGGACCCGAAGGTCCCTCTGGTCGTGCCCGAAGTGAATCCCGAAGATATCAAACTCTACAAGGCTGAAAATGGCGGCAAGGGCATTATCGCGAACCCGAACTGCACGACCATCATGATGGTCGTGGTGCTGAACCCCATCGAGAAGATTTCTCACATCAAGAAGATTCACATTTCCTCTTACCAGAGTGCCAGCGGCGCAGGCGCCATCGCCATGGAAGAACTGAAGCAGCAGTACAAGGACATCATCGAGACGGGCACCACCACCCACATCGCGAAGTTCCCTTTCCAGCTCGCCTACAACGTGATTCCGCAGATCGACAAGATGACGGAAAATGACTACACGAAGGAAGAAATGAAGATGTTCAACGAAACGCGCAAGATTATGCACTCCGATGTGCGTACCAGCGCCACCTGCGTGCGCGTGAGCTCGCTGCGCTCCCACTCCGAATCCGTGTGGTTCGAAACGGAACGTCCGGTCTCTGTGGAAGAAATCCGCAACGCCTTGAAGAACGCCCCGGGCGTGACCCTCAAGGACGACCCGCAGAACTACGTTTACCCCATGCCGCTGGAAAGCGCCGGCAAGGACAACGTGTTCGTTGGCCGTATCCGCAAGGACCTGGCCGACGACAACAGCAACACGCTGTGGCTCACCGGCGACCAGATCCGAAAGGGTGCCGCCCTCAACGCCGTGCAGATTGGGGAGATTCTCGTGAAGATGTAATGGATTCTATTGGGGTTTACGCCCCTCCAGAATGACATCATGCAAAAAGCCGTCCCGAAAAGGACGGCTTTTTTCTCAGGATGACGCAAAGCGTCATTTTCCCAGTTGGTCCGGGTTCAGGCACTTGAGTTCGTCCACGACGAACAGGCCGTCCTTGCGGATGAGCTTGTCGTCGAACCAGATTTCGCCGCCACCGTATTCCGGACGCATAATCAGCACCAGGTCCCAATGGATAGAACTGACGTTGCCGTTAGGCGCTTCTTCGTAGCAGCGGCCTGGTGTAAAGTGGATAGAACCCGCAATCTTTTCGTCAAAGAGAATGTCACACATGGGAGCGTTCACAAACGGGTTGAAACCGACAGCAAATTCACCCACATAACGGGCTCCCTCATCGGTATCAAACAAAGCGTTCATAGCCACATTGTCACCAGATTCGCAAGTGGCGTTCACAATCTTCCCGTCCTTGAATTCCAGGCGGACATTGCTGAAATACTTGCCGTCGTAAAGGGTGGGCGTATTGTACTGAATGACTCCGTTTACACTGTTCCGAACCGGGGCCGTATAGACTTCGCCATCGGGGATATTCATGTTACCGCAGCAGGGTATGGCCGGAATGTCCTTGATGCTAAACGTCAAGTCCGTGCCCTTGGCCACAAGACGCACCTTGTCGGTGCGGTTCATGAGGTCCACCAGGTTCTGGGCGGCCTTGGCCATCTTCGGGTAGTCAGCCAGGCAGGCTTCAAAGTAAAAGTCCTCAAAAGCTTCCGTGCTCATCTTGGCGCCCTGGGCCATGGAAGGGTTCGGCCAGCGGAGCACACACCAGCGGGTCTTATCCACACGGTAGTTCAGCACGGGGTCCGTAATCTTGCGGTAACTGAGCATTTTGGCGCTGTCGATATCGCAGTTTTCAAGGGCGTTGTCGGCCCCGCGAATGGCGATATAGGCCTGCATTTTCTGCATCTCGGCCAGAGCCAGGTCCGCCTGGAGTTTCATCTGTTCTTCTGTAGCAGACTTGATCATTTCGCGACGGACTCGCCCGCGGTAGTTGTGCACAAAGGCATTTCCACCTACTTTAGCCACAGCCTTCACCAGTTCCGTAGAAACTTCGTCCGGAGTGTCCGTGGTCTCGATAAGGATGTTCTCCCCCGTCTTAAGACCGATGGCATTGTTGATTAGATTCTCTGCAAGTTTTGTAATTCTTGGATCAGTCATTTTATTCCTCTTTTTTTCAAATAGCTTTTCACCTAGATTTTAAAGCATTTATCAAGACTTGGGCCTGGTTTGGCGCCAAGGGCGCAACTATAAGAACTCACAACTCATTACTCACAACTCTTTCCCCCTGCGCATGGCACGGATGTTCCTGGGCAGAACCTCCTTATGCCACTTTATCCACTCGTCAAAATAGATATAGCGCTTTTCACGCTGACGGAACTGCCGACCGTGAACCACCCGGCGGCCATTGCGCTCCTCCACAGGAATCACCACATGGAGGCACTCGTGATAGACAACCCCCGCAACGGCGTAAAACGGGCAGTTCTTGGCATCGTAGCCCTTGCTGATGCTTATCAGGTGAAAATCTTCACCCGTCAGAGGGTCCTTTCGCATGGAGTGGAAGCTTAGGCCACCCACCCTGTTACTCCAGGTAATACGGCAGGTCAGTTCACCGTTGAAATAAGTTTCATTGACGGCTGCAAGCACCTGGTTCAAGTCGTGATAGGTTCCCTTGGGACGTATGGGCGGGATTCTGCTGCGGGACTCCAAGGTCTTTTCGCCCTTATCCGCCAGCACCTGGTCCACCACCGCCCAAAAGCGGTTCACCAGTTCTTTAATGGCAAGCTTGTTCTTCTGGGTCTTTCGACGGATGGCGTGTTCTGCCCATTCGGCAGCAATTTCCCGAGCCTGGGCAAATTCCGGAGCCTTCATATACCCCGGCAAGAGCACCTCCGGATGGCCGAACAAGAAGCCTCCAACACAGCGGATGCTCTTTTTCATGCGGGGGTTGTACTTGAAAGTCACCAGACCGTTTTCGGAACTTTCTGCCGAAATTTTCTTGACCGCTGGCTCATAGACCTGGGACGCCGCCGAACCGAAAAGGTCCAGCTGGCCGAACAAGTCCATCTGTCCCTCGCCCATCACGAGAAAACACCCTCATAAAGGTTCATGGACAGGAGCCCGCCGAAGTAACTTTCAGGCAATTCCAAGTCTGCATAATGTTCCGAAATGCCACCCAGAGCCTCTTCGATATGGTCTGGCATATACACCACAAAGCTTTCGTTCTTTTCGGTCTGCAAATATTCCGGCACGCAGTATTTCGGGTGAGTCTCGCTAAAGTACATGCGGCACGACACCGGACGCAAGGGGTATATTCTGCAATCCCCTTGGGACGAGGAGAATGGGCATGACTTCCACTGGGAAAAATAATCGTGGAGGGCTCTATCTTCGGCCTCGTCCTCGGAATCAGATTCCGCCAAGCGCTTGCCCAAGAGACCTTCAAACAGTTTAGCCCGCATTTGACAGTCTTCCATGACAGACATAAAGTCATCTCGGTGCCTCAAATTTGAATACAGGTAAACCAGTTCAAAGGGCTCCACAGACATGGGGTAATGGTGGCAGCAATTCCCGCAAGAAGGGCCGCACTTGATTCCATTTTTATGCTGGGGCAATACCGCCTCCAGATAGAGGGAATAGGCCCTGTGGTATTCTTTGGCAAAGTCCACAATTTTGGGAATCTGCTCCGCCAAGTTGTCTGGACCGACCGCAGATTTCCGGCCAAGAGATTGCGCCACGGAATCGAGGCGGTCCCGTTCCTTGGACAAGAGCTGTCCGAGCCTACTCACCGCATTGGTGTACGCCCTGGTCGGGAAGTATTCCTCGCACAAACTCATGGCACCAAATATATTTACTTCGGCAGATGATTTCACGTTTTCTAGCAAAAAACGGCATTTTTACTGCAAAAACAGCAAAAAAACGGATTTTCGCCCCAAAAAAGCGAAAAAAGGATTGATTTATGTTCTTTTTTGTAAGAAGAAAGTTATCTTTATAAAGGACTAGAACATCTAGAATGACCTATGAAAATAAAACTTTCGATCTGTTTCTTATGTACGCTAATCCTAGGGATTGTGGGTTGCAATCTGTTTAATCCCACAGGTTCAGCAAATATCGATTCCAGCGACGCAAATGCCCTGACGTACGAAGGGTATCAAAAGTTCCGCGCTAACGACTACTCCGAGGCCGCCGACTATTTCAGCAAGGCCATCGAAGCCGATTCAAGCCATTCCGAAGCATGGTACGGTCTTGCCAAGGCAAAACTGAACCTTCAAGAAATAAATTCCTTTGAGCTCCTCAAGTACGTCAATACCGAGGGAAGCAATTCTATGCCCATTTCAAAAATGAGCGATGGGACAGCAGCAAAATATCAGTACAGCATCGACACAATTCTTGATTTCATGAAGGTATTCATCACGCTCGACACCTTGGGTAAACTCGACGGCGTGGTGAGCTACAAGAACATTTCCGACAGTTATATGATTTTACAATTGTTCAAAACCATGCTTGTCTTGCGGAAAGTTATGCCTGACATACCGGCCTGTTCCTCCGTCAATGCCGTGACCGGCGAAGCCCAATGCAATCTGGGGGACATCCTGAACGGGCTTCACGGGAACAAGTCCACCGAGACCCTGGAATCCCTTCATGTATTCTTTTCGACATGCGCCCAACAGCCTCAATCCATGGGATCCATAGCAGGGCAGCTCCTGCCAGGGTTCGGCTCCATGCTTACCGAGGAAGGCAAGAATGTGACCATGGGAGCCTCTTGCGACGCAATGAGCAGCATCACCCAAATTGGAGACACTCCTGCCGAAAACGAAAAGAAATTATCCACAGTCATTTCTTTCACAGGATACAGCCAGTCCGTGGATGAAGACGGCGATGGATGCAATGACGAAGAAATCATTGACGGACAAGACAATGACGGAGATGGCGAAATTGACGAGGATCCCCGAGACCAGTCCGACCAATTTGTCTATGACGAGATGACCATTGCAAAAAACGCCATTGCTCATAGACAAGGAACTGAGAACCTAATGATTATTCGTTCTGTTGGGCCAAATAACAAATACAGAAACGTAGATATTGATATGGATGGCAGAACTGCCAACAACGAAGAATGGGACTTTATTTATCCAGAATATCGCAGAAGGGTTGAAAATGGGGACCACCGGTTCAGGTTCGCCGCAGACCTAATCTTCAACCCCCAGGGACTTCCATTTGAAACTTTCCAAGAATTAAAACACGCTGTTGCCATAGATTATGAAGGCAAATATAGTCTCCAATATCGACAAGAAACCATCGGAGGCTGTTGGGTCCGTTATTCAGAAAGCGACTTCCAGAGAATCCTTGAAGCACAAAAAGTGAGGTATCAAGAATGAAACGGATACTAATACTTTTTACGCTAAGCCTTGCATCTTTCGCTTTTGCGCTCAGGGCGCCAACTCACCATTCTCTACGTGCCGAAGCCATGGGTAACGCTCATGTGGCCGTTGTCGACGACAAAGAAGCAATCTACTTTAACTACGCAGGTTTGACTCAGATCAACAAGCTGGGAAACTACGACAAATTCCCCGAAACAGGCTTTTATCCACGCAACTATGCCGACATGCGTTTGAACCTGGGTGGTGCAGGGCCTTTTGAAACTTACTTTCACACCTACAACGTGGCTAAGGACCTGCAGAGGATCTACCAAGGTGCCTCCGATGCAGCTGCAGCAAACGGCCTCAAGGCATCAACAGTTCTGATGGACTCCCTATCCAGTCACCCGGAACTGATGCACCAGGTAAACAGCTATGACCACAAGAGCCTCGCCATGAAGTTGAAGTTCGATGCTGAAATGGCTTTCCACGGCATTGGTGGTGCAGTCTGGGTAGATGCAAACGTAGCTCCCTATCTAGATGCAGGCATTGTGTTACCCAATATGGCCATTGACACCTTCTATGTCGACGGAGTTGTCCAGGGCGGTATTTCTTACGGCTTCACGGACAACCTCTCCGTGGGTATCGGAGCAAAGGCAGTCAAGCGTCACAAGGTAGAAATGCTTACAGTCGACATCTTGAATTACGACACCATGCAAGACACCCTTGAAGATCGCTACCACGACGCTACGGACAACATCTTTGATTTCAATTCCATTTCCATGGGTATCGACTTAGGCGTTCTTTATCAGCTCACCCGCGAAGTCAGAGTCGGCACATCCCTAAGAGACATCTATTTCAAAGAACTTGCTGGGGATAAAATCACTCCTAACTGGACCGTAGGTGCAAACTACAGCCCTAGATTCTTCAACAAGAACACGGGTTATGGCCATAAGTTCAACATTGCCATGGACTTTGCCGACATTGTAAACAGCACAAACAACTACAAGCCTTTATCTCACATTAATTTCGGTTTCGAAGTTGAGCAAAACTTGATTGCCTGGCCTGGCTACTACTACGGAGTTCGAGCGCTCGCACTGCGCCTATCTGGCGGTTTCAAGGGCGGTTACCCCGCAGGTGGAATTGCCTTGGAAGTTCTACAATTCTTCACCCTTGAATTTGCAACCTGGGCCGAAGAACTGGGCTACTACACTGGCCAGGACGAACAGCGTATCTACATGGTCGAATTAAGCCTAGGTTTCTAGTCATGAGCACAAACGAGCTGGAAACCCTCCCGATTTCAAGGGCGCAATTCTTGAAGACAGACATCTTCAAGAATGTATCCTTTGAGAGTTTAGCCGGCTACCTGCTCAGTTGCAAAAAAATCACCGCTGAACCGGGAACACTACTCATTGACCCCAACCAACCAGAAAGAAAGCTGTTGGTGTTATTGGACGGCAAGCTAGAAGTCGTCTTAAGTTCTAAGGGCGGTTCTTTTTCTGATTTCATTTTGCCTGGGCATTGCGCAGGTGAAATGTCCATCTTTGACAACGTGAAACCCAGCGCTCAAGTTTTTGCCAAAGAGAAAAGCTCCTTGCTGGTCATTGATGCAGACATCGCTCTCGCCATGCTCAATGCTTCTCACGATCTTTGCCTAAACTTCTTGCAGCTTTTGAGCAGAAGATTACGCAACAACAATAAGGTCGTTTGCGAAGAGGAATACCATATCCGCTGCATTGAAGAAAACGCCAAGGTGGATTCCTTGACAGGACTACACAATCGTCGCTGGCTTGAAGAGACCTATACTAGAGAACTCAAGCGCAGCAATGACGGTAATTTCAGCCTGTCTGCATTCATGCTGGACATCGACCATTTTAAGAACATCAATGACACCTACGGACACTTGGCCGGTGATCAGGTTCTTATTGCTGTAGCGCAAGAAATCACCCGTTGCCTTAGGCCCAGCGACATGCCCGTACGCTACGGAGGCGAAGAATTCACGGTATTCCTGCCCAACACCACCGTAGACAACGCCAAAATCATTGCAGAAAGATTGCGTGCGGGAGTAGAAAAGATTCGCGTCGCTCTTTCTACTGGCGAGGTGATAAATGTTACCATAAGCGTCGGTTTTACGGAACGGCAAGCCGGCGACACCGTGGAATCCATCATCAAACGAGCAGACGACGCCCTATACCACGCCAAGGAATCAGGCCGCAACCGCGTGTGCCTGAACCTAGGCGAAGATTCCATGTTCCTATTCTGACCGGGCTGGCTGAAAGCACATTGATTCTTACCACCGACCAGCCCTCTCGCAACCACGCCTCGTTAATAAACCTAAGCCGAACACAGCAGAAACAAGTTTACTTGTTTCTATTGTTGAGGCGCCAGTTTATGCGATGTAATCGCAATACGAGGCGTTTGTTGCTCACAGACTCTTTACAGTCTCTTGAGAACCGCGGCGGCGTGGTGGATAAAGCCCTCTTCGGTAGCAACGGCGGCAATGGCCTTCGCGTTCTTCTTGATGGCTTTCTCGCTGTAGCGGATGATGCTCATACGCTTCAGGAAGTCGTACACGCCCAGCGGGCTGAAGAAGCGGCCCGTACCGTTGGTAGGCAGCACGTGGTTGGGACCCGCAAAGTAGTCTCCCACCGGTTCAGAAGACCAGGGGCCGATAAACACGGCGCCCGCGTTCTCGATTTGGGCAGCCATGGATTCGGCTTCGGCTGTCATGACCTCCAGGTGTTCCGGAGCGATGCGGTTCGCGATTTCCACACCGTCGAACCAGTCCTTCACCACCAAAATACGGCCGAAGTTGCCCAGCACCTTCTCCAGGAGTTCCCGCTTCGGAGAATTTTCCACCTGGACATCCACGCAGGCGGATATCATCTGGGCGGTGTCCATATTGTCTGTAATGCAGATGGCCGCCTCAAAGCCGGAGCCGTGTTCCGCCTGAGAAAGCAAGTCGGCCGCAACAAAGTCCGGATCGCAGGTGTTGTCCGCCATCACCAGCACTTCGCTGGGGCCAGCCACCATGTCGATATCCACGACGCCGAAGACTTCCTTTTTGGCGATAGCGGCAAAGACGTTGCCCGGGCCCACAATCTTGTCGACGCGTTCCACGACGGTCTTGCCCTTGGCGTCCTTGGCACCATAAGCCAAGAGACCAATCGCCTGAGCGCCACCGATGTGGTAGACTTCTTCAATGCCCAATTCCTGCAGCACGAATGCCACAGCACGGTTGATTTCGCCCTTGATCGGGGTCACCACCACAATGTCTTCCACGCCGGCAACGAGAGCCGGAACAGCGTTCATGATGACGGTGCTGGGGTAGATGCCCGCACCGCCCGGCACGTAGAGGCCCACGCGCTTCATCGGACGAATACGCTGGCCGAGCACGACGCCGTCGGCACCCTGCATGAGCCAGGATTCTTCCATCTGGTTCTTGTGGAAGTCGCGGACGTTCTTGATGGCCTGCTTCAGCGCCTTCTGCAGTTCCTTGGGGCACTTGGCGGCAGACTTCGCGATGGCCGATACCGGCACGCGGATGTTCTTGCCCTTCAGGCCGTCGAACTTCTGGGCGTATTCCGTCGCCTTCGCGATGCCACCCTTCTTGATGTCGGCAAGGATCTGCATCACCTTGTCATGAATCTCTTTGCTGGGGGCAACTTCGCGCCCGCAGATGCGTTCAATTTCAGCAGATTTCGGAGTAACTTTCAGTATTTGCATGGGCTTCACTTTGTAGTAAAGGTTTTTCTTTGCAAAATATAACTTATTTTAGCAAAAATTTCTGGTGAGCAATATCAAGAATAGAAGGTGTCTTTGGGACTTGAACAACACCATTTTGGGCGGCACCTTGTTTTAAAAGAATTCCATTGACATCGAACACTTTGTAGGGTGAAGTGTCCTTAACGCCTTCGATAAAAAACTTTCCTTGTTCCAGTCGGGACAGGCGGAATCTATTTGCAACAGGCCCTTTAAAAATGGAAGTTGGTTTTTCATCAGGAAGCATAGTCCACCAGTTGTCAATTATTGCAGTTCCACCATCAACCGGCTCCCCACAGCAATCATAAAGTGTATCACAAAATGCACCATAATAATAACTGCCGAGATTAGCAATATCTCTAGTTATATTGACATAGTTACTGTCACTAATGCTATTCAATTCGCATTTTTCTCCTGTCATTGCGAATATAATTTTATCAATTAAATTTGATGCACTATCTCTTGAAATATTGACGACCCCCCATTCCTGTAAGTGCATAAATTCTGTTCTTAAAACATCTTTTAACATTGTTCCTGTTGGTGAAAAATTTGTAAAAGGATAAATAGAAAAAATAGTTATTTTACTCCCGTATCCTGTTCTTACAAAAACAACGATAGTTGTATCAATCGTTGAATAATATGCTAATCCATTAAAGCCCTCGTAAGATGATGAAGTGTCTTTGATACAATTGACAAAGCTATTGGAACAAGCATCACCAAATTGAAACGGCAGGTAATCGTTTTCAAACCATAATTCTGTACCAAATCGGAGATTCGTTTTTGGATTCTCAAATTCAGCTGAAAATAACATTATCGTTAAAAAGGCAATTAACAATAGAACTTTCTTCATTACAAACATTTGTTTAAAGTTCATTTTCATTCCGCTTTCGCCTAAAAAAACTTTCAAAAAACAAATCCGCCGACTTCGCGCCCGCAGATGCGTTCAATCTCAGCAGATTTCGGAGTAACTTTTGTAATAATCATAATAGGAAATAAGATATTAGACATCTACAAAGATAAAAAAACAAAAAGTTATTTCAACAAAACTTTCTTATGTTCGATATCTAAGATGGAGGGTGTCTTGGGAACATAGATTTGCCCGTTTTCGGTTATGCCCTGTTTCAAGAGAATGCCGTTGACATCGAACACCTTGTAAGGTGTTGCTTGAGGAAAACCCTCTCCATAAAATACACCCGGACGAAGTCGGCTTATCCTTAAACAGCTTGTGGCCGTTTTTGGGAAAATAGAAGTCGGTTTCTTTTCAGGAAGCAAAGTCCACCAGTTCTCAATCATTGCAGTTCCACCATCAGTCGGTTCAGCACAACATTCAAAGGTGTCGCATGACGCTATATGCGTATATACAGAAACCATATCATTTGCGTTGTAGATATCCGCCATATCTACTTTGCATTCAAGCATATTGTAAACTATTCTGTCTATTAAGTGGGATGCACTATCCTTTGATATATTTACGACATCCCATTCTTGTAGATTAATAAATTCCTGTTTAAGTATTTGACTAAGAGAAACACTCCTTTCTTCGAAAAAAGGACCTGTGTGGACATTAAAAATAGTGATTCTACTAGCATAAACGTTTACAAACACAGCAAAGTTTGTATCTAATGTTGAATAATAAGCAAATCCATAAAGGGGACCATATTCGTCCGTAACACAATTAATATAATTCAAGGAACAGGTTTTTCCAAAATTGAATGCTATGTAATTTAGTCCGAATTCTAATTGTGTTCCTTGTCTGAAATTACTCTTGGAATCATCAAACTCAGCTGAAAATAACATTATCGTTAAAAAGGCAATTAACAATAGAACTTTCTTCATTACAAACATTTGTTTAAAGTTCATTTTCATTCCGCTTTCTTCTAAGAAAACTTTCAAAAAACAAATCCGCCGACTTCGCGCCCGCAGATGCGTTCGATTTCAGCAGATTTCGGAGTAACCTTTACAATTTTCATAATCGTTCATTCCGTATCGTGTCATTGCGAGCTCCGTAGGAGCAAAGCAATCTCAAACAAGCATTTTCATAGTCTTTCTTTCCTACTGTGTCATTCTGAGCGAAGAACCGAAGGTTCGTAGTCGAAGAATCTAGATCCTTCGCCGCCCCTATCGCCACGCTCCAGGGGCGCTCAGGATGACACTTCAATCATCATTTTCGTTTCGAGAGGCCGGCCAGGTTCCTCACCTTGCGGGCGCTCAACTTCTTGACTTTCGCCGAAGCGGGTTCTTCTTTCGTCACGGCACTTGCCTGCCCCGCGGCCGCAACCGGTTTCACATCGATATGCTTGTAGGGCTTTTCAATGACCTTCTCGTCCAACAAAATCTTGTAGGTAAGTCCATCTACGAATGCCATCCAGGACGCTTCGATGATGTTGCTGGAAACACCCACCACGTTCCAGTAGCCCTTCTCATCACCGAAGGTGGTCCACACGCGGACCGTGGCGTCAGAAGCGACATTGCTACCCAGCACACGGACCTTGAAGTCGTCCAGGCGGACTTTCGCCATATTCGGGAAGAACGGGAGCAACGCCTTGCGGAGAGCTGCGTCCAGTGCGTTCACCGGGCCGTCTCCTTCGCTCACCTGATGGCTAATCTTGTCGCCAATCTGGAGCTTGACCGTCGCCTGTGAAACGGACACGCCCTGAGTGGTCTTGTCTTCAATGACACGGTAGCCCAGCACCTTGAAAGGCTCCTGCACCATACCCAGATGGCGGTACACCAATAGTTTGAAACTAGCCTCGGCAGAGTCGAAATGCCAGCCCGCGTTTTCACGCTCCTTGATGAGCGTAAGAAGCTTGCCCACTACAGGGTCTTTCTTGTCAATACCCGGCTTGATAGCCTTGAGTTTTTCCACAACGAGAGAGCCTCCCGCTTGGTCGCTAGTGACAAACACACGGTCGTTGCCCACGGCATGGGGGTCAATGTGCTCGAAGCTGCGGGAAACCTTCATCACGCCGTCAATGTGGGCGCCACCCTTGTGTGCAAAGGCCGCATCGCCTACGTACGGGGCATGAGGATCACTGGGAAGGTTCACAATCTGGTCAATGCTGCTACTCAACTGACGGAGCCTTGCAATCTTCTTGGCCGCAAAGAACTTCGCGTCCATCTTGAAATGCAGGTCTGCAGCAATGGTGGTGAGGTTCGCGTTTCCGCAGCGCTCACCAAAGCCGTTCACCACGCCCTGCACCATCACGGCACCGTTCTTGACGGCATAAAGGCTGTTGCACACCGCAAGTCCGGAATCATCGTGAACGTGAATCCCGAGAGGTGTGGAAATATGCTTTTTCACTTCCTTGATAATGCTTTTCAGTTCCCAAGGCATGGTTCCGCCATTGGTATCGCAAAGCACGATGCAGTCCGCATGGCCCTTTTCTGCCGCACGGAGGGTCTCGATGGCATATTCCGGGTTCGCCTTGTAACCATCAAAAAAATGTTCCGCGTCATAAATCACCTCTTCGGAATGTTCCTTGAGGTATGCCACAGAAGACTCGATCATGTCCAGGTTTTCTTCCAGGGTAGTGCGGATAACGTCGGTCACATGCAAATCCCAGCTCTTGCCGAAAATGGTCTTTACGGGAGCGCCGGACTTTACCAGGGCCTGTAACAGCGGGTCCTTTTCGGGCAGCACCTTGGGGCGACGGGTCGAGCCGAAAGCGGCAATCTTCGCATGCTTCAGCTTGACTTCCTTGATCTTCTGGAAGAATTCCTCGTCGGTGGGATTGCTGGGGTTCGGCCAGCCACCTTCGATGTAGTCAAAACCGAAACTGTCCAGGAGTCTTGCTATCTGCAGCTTGTCCGCCAGGGACAAACTGATTTTCCTATCCTGGTTACCGTCGCGGAGGGTCGTGTCGTACAAAAAAACTTTCATGGGCTAAAAGATAGAAAAACCCAAAACCCATAACTCACCACTCACAACTCATTACTCGTATATTTCCATGTAGGCCGTTTCTTCGTTCATTCCGGCCCGGACCATCTTGAGGCGTTCCGCCTTGGCGTAGAAGTACCAAATCATCCACTCCCCTGCCATGTCCGTGCGCTTGGTCTTGATAACCACGGGCTTTTCGCCCTTGTAAAAGTCCCGCTTGCGGGGGATCATGTGTTCGAAGGGGCGATACACGTGAACATCCTCGCCAGCCTTGCGCTCGATAAAGCCCTTGCCGTCCTTGCTCCAAGTGATATAGACGGTGCCGTTGTCGTCCTTGACCTTTTCGCAAGAATCAAAACCGCTACCACACCAGAAATACTTCTTGAACTTGAAGGTCTGTTCCGGCATGGCAAAAACCTCTACCCGACGGGTGTTTCCTTTGTACGTATTGTACTCCCCTGCCAGCGTAAAACTCCCAGAATTGTAGTCCACACACCCCCGCTGAGCCACTTTCACCTTACGGTTCAGAATGCTAATATCCAGAGAGCAGCCCTCCTCCTTGTAAGAGAGCCGCCCGCCGTTGGTGGACTCCTCCATAGGGATGTCGCTGGCCTCTATTTCGGCGCGGTCTCCCAAAGGACCGTTCTGGATGGTCACGGTAAACTTGCCAGGATTATTGGGAGATTTTTTCAGGAACAGGCTACCGGTAGCGGAGGCATACTCTCCACTTAAATCCATGGATTCCTGCTGGAAGCGGGCCAGTTCCGAACGCCTGGCATAGACTTGTCCAATCTTGCAATCAATGGGGACAAACTTGGGCGGTTCCTTGGGGTCCTCCATCACGTATTTCACCACTTTTTTCTTCTTGACCTTGGTCTTGGGTTTTCCTTTTTTATCCTTGACCACCTTTCCCTTTTTGTCCTTCACCTGCACCGTTTCCCTGACCCAGGAAACCTTCTTGACCTTCACCTGAGGAATCGGTAACTCCTTGATCCAGTCCGAACGATTCAGTTCGCCCACAGGGGCGTCCTCGTTGATTTTTCCCTTGACCATCTTGTAGACGGGCAAAGTTTCTTGAGAATAAACGACTACCGCAAAGGACAGGAGCAGAAACACTATAATTTTCTTCAAAATAAACCTCGTTTGACTATAACATAACATTTTTTTAAGAAAATCAGTTTTTACAAGCCCCAAAGCCCTATTTTTTTTCTAAAATTCACAATATATTGAATATTGAAAGGAGATTCTTTTTCATGAAAAAAATGATTCTATTGTCCTGCGTGCTGGCGGCATCCGTTTTTGCCGCTCCCGAAGCAGCACCTGCCGCACAGCAGCCTGCCGCTCCCGCTGAACAAGCCACTCCCGCCGCCGAAGCGGCCGCACCGGCAACCGAGCAGGCAGCCCCCGCTGCCGAACAGGCTGCTCCGGCAACAGAAGCCACCGCCGAACAGGCCGCACCTGCGGATGCTTCGACAGGCTCAGCAACCGAAACTGCCGCTACCGAAGCCGCCCCTGCTGCAGAAGCCCCGGCCGCTGAAGCCGCTCCTGCCGACAGCGCTGCCGCCGCAGCCCCGGCCGAAGAAGTGGCCGCAGCCCCGGCTGATAGTGCAGCTGCACCTGCCGACACAGCCAAGGCCGCCGCTGTCGCCGAAGACGACACCACCGGCTTTGTTGCCGCTGCCGCTCCTACAAAAGAAGCCAAGGCTCCGGCCAAGAAAAAACGCAAAAAGAAAAAGATGATCGACAACGCCATGTTCGAAACCCAGAAGCTCTCCTTCGACGTGATGGCTGATTTCGAATTGGAAGCGGGCAAGGTTTTCTGGAACACCGAAGACGACGAAAACGGCGACAACCTGGAAACCTGGAATGGCGAAGCCAATTTCGCTATCTTGGCCGAAGGCGATGACTTCAAGGGCAAGTTGGGAATTTCCCTGCACCCTGGCGACCTGGAAAAGTCTGTTGACGACTACGAGACCAAACGCCAAAAACGCGAAAAAATCCGCAACGACGACTATAACGAAGTCAGCGATTATTTCGAGCTTGATGAAGCCTGGGCCTACCAGGAAACGGAACACCTGAGCTTCAAGGTCGGTCGTTGGGACAACACCGACAAGAACGGTGACTATTTCGGCGGCTACATCGATGGTTACCTGGCCGGATTCATGTCTACCCAGCGCTCCGAAAACCAGTTGCAGTTCGGCTTCAGCCCTACTGAAAACATGGACTTCTTCGTCTCTCTCATCAGCACAGCCCCTCACCTGAACAAGGGTGACGTCCGTGCCGCATTCAACTTCCACGGTCTGGAAGGCCTCAGCGACTTGAATGTGCAGCTGGCTTACCGAGCCAACGTGTTCGATGTGGTCTATGACTCCGATGCCGAAGTCAAGCACAATGCCTCCTTGAAGGCAAACCTGCCCATTATCCGCAAGCACATGAACATCTTCGCCGAAGCGGCCCTGATGAACATTGACCCCAACGAAGACATGGTAATTCCCGTAACTGGTGGCTTTGCCTTCTTCACTCCGGTGGTGGACCGCATCATCCTGGAAGCTGAATACGTCGGCGACCGTCATGAACACCCGGAATACCAGAGCTTCAAGACCAAGAACGTGAAGGACGTGCTGGGAGCCCTCTACCTGGAAAAGGCTTTCACGGACCGCTTCAGTCTGTCCGCCGGCTTCCACAGCTACGGCAGCTCTCGTGACTTCATGCTCTCCGGCAACTTGGTTGGCCGTATAAACTAGGACAACCTTTTTCTACAATTAGAAAGTCCCGCGGAATTCCGCAGGACTTTTTTTTCATTTAGGAACTATTGTATTTGAATCTCAAATTCCGAAATCTGAAATCCGAACTCCGAATTATTAAACGCCCTTTCGGTCCAGGTCCAGCAACAGAGACTGGAGGCTGTCTTCTACCGAGGCGCGGAAATCTGCAGAACCTAGACTGCAGCTGGCCACCACGTCACTTCCCTTACAAATACGGATAACCGCAAAACCACCCTCTTCAGAAAAAGAAACGGAAAGCCCTTTTTTCAAAACCTTTTCAATCAGGTCGCGCATATAATCTCCTTTTGGCAGCCGCCTGGCGGCTCTTGGGGTTCAAACTTGTTTCCGGCGGATGCCGTAGCCATAAACTAGGCTTTTTTTTCTGAAAAAACAAGCATTTTTTGATTTTTGTTGAAATTCTTTTTATTTTGGTTCAAAAAACAGGTCCAAATGCCCCATAAACCGCTCTACGACAGCCATATCCACATTACAAGACTCCCCCATCCAAGGGAACTTGCCCAGGAACTGGACCGAATAGGTTACGCCTACGCCGCCGTCGCCTGTGAACCCGGAGAATGGGAAACCTTGTGGGAACTGTGGCTGGATTTGGATCTGAAAAGCAAGGGTTGCAACCTAGCCTTCGGAATCCACCCTATGGCAATTGCCCAGGCGACAGAACCGCACAAGGCAGAGCTCCGCCGCATTCTGGAACAGGATAGCGGTTTCATGGTAGGCGAAGCGGGTCTAGACCGCAGGTTCCCGGAATACGGTGCGGGCGAATTGCAGGAGCAGTGGTTTACTTTCCAGGCAGAACTCGCTCTCGAATTGAAGCGGGATTTGCAAATCCATTGCGTCGGCGACTATGGACGTGCCATCGTCCTGTTGAAACAGGCGGGTTTCGGAAAGACTAAAGAAGGCCCGCGTCCCATTTTCCACCGGTTCGGCGGCGATACCGGCACTGCCCGTCAAATCCTCGAGATGGGAGGTCTCCTCTCGGTCCATGCCAGCACCCTCACCAAGAAGTCTTCGCGAAAGGCCGTGGCGGAGCTTCCGAAAGAGGTTCTGCTATACGAAACTGACGCCGACGAAAGTTTCGTAGGGAAATTTTTCAGCGAAGGCGAGCCCAGCACCGGAGACATCGCCCAGAAGTTGCTATCAGAGCTTCGGGATGTCCGCGAAGCTGCGGAAAATCTCTAGAATTTTTCCGGCCAGAACTTCGGCCGGAGCGGCTCCCAATTCAAAGACCGCCTGCAGGGGCGTTGCCCCCAGGTAACGCATGGGGCAAGTGCAACGGCCCGAAATTTCGCCCAGTATGCGGGTATCTGGTGGAGGGAATTCCGTAAAGGTCGCCACCAGGATTCCCTTGCGCTGTTGCAGCCCCTGAATGCGTAGCCCGCCTGCGATAAGGCCGATTTCGGTCACCTTCATGAGCATCTGGGCAGGTACGGGCACCGGGCCAAAGCGGTCTTCCAGTTCCTGGGAAATACTTTCCACCTCGGCCCGGGAGGCAATGCGGGCAATCCGCTGGTACAGGGATATTCTCGTAAGGCCATCCTGAATGTAGTCTTCGGGCAGGTAGGCGTCCACGCCGATTTCCACACGGGGCTGAATGGGCTTGTCCGTAGGGCCACCCCGCAACTCCTCCACCGCTTCCTTGACCAGCCGGATATACGTCTCGAATCCCACCTCGGCGATAAAGCCGTGCTGCTCCTGCCCCAGGAGGTTTCCTGCGCCGCGGATTTCCAAGTCCCGCATGGCCAGCTGGTAGCCACTCCCAAGGTCGGTGTACTGCTCCAGCGCTTTTAGGCGACGCATGGATTCCGGAGAAATTTCCGACTTGGCGGGAATCACCAAGAAAGCCTTGGCCAGCACATCGCTACGGCCTACGCGGCCCCGCATCTGGTAAAGCTGGCTGATTCCGAAATGATGGGCGTTGTTGATGATAATCGTATTGGCGTTGGGCACATCCAGGCCCGACTCGATAATGCTGGTGCTTACCAGCACGTCAAATTCCTTGGAAAGGAAGGCGTTCATGACCCGTTCCAAATCCCGGTCTTCCATCTGGCCGTGGGCCACCGCCACGCGGGCCTCCGGCACCCAGGCTTCCACTTCTTCGGCCAGCTGGTTGATACTCTGCACACGGTCGTTCACCACGAACACCTGGCCTCCGCGGGCAAGTTCATCCTTCACCGCTTCTGCAAGAATCACGTCGTCCCGCTTTAAAAGTTTGGTCTCTACAGGCAAGCGGTTGATAGGCGGCGTATTGATGAGGGAGATATCCCGAACGCCGGTCATGCTCAAGTGCAAGGACCGGGGGATTGGCGTGGCGCTCATGCTGAGGGTATCCACCGACAGGCGGAACTCCCTGAGTTTTTCCTTCTGTTTCACGCCGAATTTCTGTTCTTCATCTACGATGAGCAGGCCCAAATCCTTGAAGTGATTCTTCTCGCTGAGCAAGGAATGGGTCCCTACCACAATGTCCACCTTGCCCTCGGAAAGCCCGTTAAAGACTTCCCGTTTTTCCTTGGGCGTGCGGTAGCGGTTTATCAGGGCGATGTTCACCGGGAAAGCGGCAAAACGTTCCTTGAAATTCTCGTAATGCTGGGCAGCCAAAATCGTCGTAGGCACAAGAATAGCCACCTGCTTCTTGGCGCAGACGCACTTGAAGGCCGCACGCATGGCCACTTCAGTCTTGCCGAAGCCCACATCGCCGCAGACCAGACGGTCCATAGGCCGCCTGCTTTCCATGTCCCGCTTGATATCTTCGGTAGCCTTCACCTGGTCTGGCGTAGGCTCGTATTCGAAGGCGTCTTCGAACTCCTGCTGGAGCTTTCCGTCGGGCGGAAAACCGAAACCTTCCACCAGTTCGCGGCGGGCGTACAGTTCCACAAGTTCCCTGGCAATCTGCACCACCTTCTTCTGGACCCGCTTCTTGACGGTATCCCAGTTCTTGCCGCCCAACTTGTCCAGCTTGGGCGGTTCCTCTTCGGAAACATCCAGACGGTCAATCTTCTGCAGGTCTGAAACGGGGAACTTGAGACGGTCTCCGCCGCTGTATTCCAGCAGAGCGCAGTCCACCATGCCGCCGTTGACTTCTACACGGACAAGCCCAAGGTAGCGGCCCACGCCATGGTCTTCGTGAGCCACGTAATCCCCGCGGTTCAGGGATTCCACCATCAGAGCGGACGCTACGGAACCTGCAATTTGGCGTTTGCGGACCTTGCCTGCATGACGGTTGAAAATGCGGGTCTCCGTAAGGAAGGCCACCTTTTCGTCGGTAAGCCAGAAGCCTTCCGTCAGGTTCCCTACAAAGTAATCTTCTACGGGGAGTCCTTCCAGCACGTGCCGGAGTCTTGCAAGAGCTCCCGGCGTAGGGGCCACCACGTAAACTTCGCCGCCCGTAGCCGCAAATTCCTCAATCTGCTTGGCCACGGCGTCGGTTCCCGTGCTGGAAAAATCCTGAGGCGTTGCAGAGATCTTGTACCAGCTGTTGGACTGAGCCTCTACCCGCGTAAGGTCCAAACTCGCCTTGCCCGGGAACTGTCTGGAAATCTCGCCAAACTTCCACCAGATTTTCTCCGGCGATTCCGTATCGGGGCGGGCCGCTTTCTGTTCGCCGAACAAGTCTTCAAAATGCAGGTACTGCCTAGACGCCGTCTCCGCCAGGGAGGAAAGTTCTTCGAACACCAGAGAACAGCGGGGCAGGTAATCCAACAGGCTGGAATTCAATTCCTGATACCGGGAGCGTTGCCACCAGAGACCGGAGGTGTCAGATTCCATACGGGAAGCTTCTTCCAGAGGCAGGGTGAACTCTCCCATGGGGAACAGTTCAATGCGGTCCATCCTTTCGATGGAACGCTGGGTGAAAATGTCAAAAGTGCGGATGGACTCGATTTCGTCGCCGTAGAATTCAATACGGACTGGGTGCGGGTACAAGAAACAGTTCACGTCTACAATGCATCCGCGAATAGAAAACTCCCCCACACTGCTCACCACGGGCTGTTCTACAAAGCCATGGTCCAAGAACCAGGGACGGAGCGCGGCCGGTTCCACCACATCGCCCACCTTCAAGGACCGGATGTTCTTCTGGAGTGTCCCCGGAGCGGGCAAGCGCATGAGCAGGGCATCCAGGGAGCAGACCGCCACCAATGGCTTTTCCGGATTCCCGGCGTCCTTGAAAAAACGGAGCCGTTCTTCTAGCACTCCTTCGAAAGGGACCTTCTGTTCGTAAGGTTTTAGCCCGATGGACGGGAAAAACCGCACAAAGTCCTCGCCAACGAGGCTCTGCAAATTTTCCATCCAGACTTCGGCTGACTTGAAATCTTTGGCTACCACCAAGATGTTGCCCGGATCCGTAAAGAATCGCCTGGCCACCATCATGGCGGCCATGGGAATCGTGGCTCCGTTTACATGGACGGCTTCATCCCCAGCCTCCGCAAAGAGGTTCAGTGTCCGGGGGACAGGGTTCTGCAGGTATTCTTGGATGGAGTCCATGGGGTCTGCAAAAGTAGAAATTTTTTTCTCCAGGATTCTGCTCACATTTAGTCGACGAGTCTCAACCAAATCGGTTACTTTACAATTTTCTTTGAACTTTGTATATTTGGTTTATCTTCTTTCCCTTGGGAAGGGGGTGCCTTGGTTTGCCAAAATCCCTGCTACCCGCAGTGATTTTCCCCTTCGGGCCTTTCGCACACAAAGTGTGCTCAAGGGCCTAAATGCTCGCCAGCTCGCATTTAGTCGACGAGTCTCAACCAGATCACCCCCTATATTCATAGGGGGTGATCTGGTTTCGACAGGGTCGCTGAAGTGTTAGTTGCAAGCCGAGGTCTCAGACGAGGGCACTCGTAAAAAAGTCTGAAAAAAAATAAGTGCTGACGAAAACTACGCACTCGCTGCCTAATTAGCGGCAACGCCGGGCCTCATTCCGCTCCCATCGGGATGTACGTCCGGACGCAATATGGGATAGGAATCTTCCATGCCTGGGGGTAGGTTCCGAGATTCACTAGGCTGGTCAAACTCTGCGCCGACCTTCTTGGGCGTGGATAAGACGAGACCTTAAATACGAAGGGAAAGCTTGTAGGAATGGACATGGACGTGATTTTGGACAGGGGTTCGACTCCCCTCACCTCCAGAAAATAAAAACCCACCTTGTGTGGGTTTTTATTTTCTGGAGGTGAGGTTTTAACGACCGCTCGGACTAGATGCCGAAAAGCACCTTACTATTTCTTTTTACTGTAATACTTGCCGTAGTAATGGCCGTAATAATGGCCCGGCTCGTGCTCGCAGTGGTTCATCACAAAGGCGCAGGGCTTTTCGCTATAGCGCTTGAGACGGCCAACCGCATCCTTGATAGAATCCATAGAATGCTTGCCATAGTGAAGGACAAGCAGGTTGAAATCCACCAATCCGCAAATCAGTTCGGCATCTGTCACCAGGTCCATAGGCGGAGTATCCACGACAACCACGTCAAAATGCTGCTTGGCCAAATGGAGGAGTTGCTCAAAAGAACCCCCTCTCAGCATATCCGTAGGTGCAATGGTCGCATTGCCAGCGCCCATAATGAAGAGATTTTCTACCTCGGCAATAGACACAGCCTCTTGCAAGTTGCACTTGCCACACAGGGCATCTGCAAGGCCATATTTCTTGCCGCTGTGATGCACGCCGCGGCGCATATCCGCATCTATAAGCAAAACCTTCTTGCCCGACATGGCATAAAGGGTTGCCAGATTGATGCTTACAAACGACTTTCCAACGCCGGGGATCATCCCGGTAACCATCATCACGCGCTTTTCGTCTGACATCGAGAAATCGATTGCCGTCTGTAAAGAGCGCATAGCTTCGCAAGCAGGGTTGTCCGGTTCGGTAAGGACCAAAGCCTTGTGCTTTTTGCCCCTGGCCAAGGATTTAACACCATCCTTAAATTCAGGAATCTTGGCATAGACGCTTGTATCCGTTTCACGTTCAACTTCAAGGGAACTGCGAACGCCATTCCTAAGCATACGCAGCAAAAACACCAGCAGCACTCCAAGCATAAAGCTTGCAGCAACGGAACAAACGAGAATGTTGAACTTCTTGGGCTTGCTGGGTTTCGACTCCACCTGGGCAAAATCCACCACACGCACATTGCCCACCTCACCCGCACGAACCACGCGGAGCTGCTGGATATTGTTCAGCATGGTGGTATAAAGGGCATTGTTTACCTGGACCTCTTCCTGGAGACGCATCACCTCTTGCTGGGTCAAAGGCATTTTCTCTGCCTTGACCTTGAGTTTAGCCAGTTCTTTACGCAGTTTGTCTAATTGCTTGTTCAACGTAAGCACGTTGGGGTGCTCAGCCTTGAACAGGCGGGTCACCCTCTGGCGTTCCTGCTCCATCTGGAGAATCTGCTTCTGCAAGTCCACCTCTTTTTGCAGGTGTACCTGAGTTTCACCCGTCATATCCACAGAGCCAATCTTGTAACGATAGTCGGCAAGTACTTTTTCAGCACTATCCAGCTTGGCCTTGACTCCCGGCAGCTGTTCTTCCAAAAATTCCAAGGTCTTTTCAGCCTCGGCACTACGCATCTCTACATTCTGACGCAGATATGTATTGGCGACACTGTTCAGAATTGCGGCCGCCCTGTCCGGGAAACGGTGAGAATAGGATACCGAAATAATACCCGATTTTTTGCCCTTCTCAGCAACATTCAATCCTTTCGCCAAGGACCTTATTGCAGACAAGGCGTTTATTTGAGAAAGCACAAACACCTTTCCCTCTTGAGCCCGCAAGAAATTCACACGGACTGCCAAGGTGTCGTCTGCATAGGGAGCCTTGATCATGTCCCCGACCACTCCTTCTACGAGAGCAGAGCCCTCGGGAGTGACCACCACGTAAGAACCGGGGCCTGTTACCACAGCTTTCCATACACCATCCCTAGCCCTTTCCGGAATATAGAGGTATTCCAAATCCATACGGCCTTCTTGGTGCATCAATCGATCCAGACGGCCAACAGGGGAAGCCTTGAAACAAAGGTGCTCGTCTTCGACGACACTGGAAAGAACCATGCGGCTCTTAATCAGTTCAATTTCGGCATCGGCAGGGCTAGCCACATCCAAAAGGGCGCCCATCTCGCCCATGGCCTTGCTGGTCTTGTTTCCCTTTACGTCAATCTGCAAAAGTGCGTCACTGGTGTACTGAGGACGAATCCAGTTACCCAACAGGATACCTATCGCGGCACCAACCACCATGAACAAGATCAATACAAATTTCTTTTTCCACAAAATACCCAGGGCTTCCATCAAGGTGATGGTATCCCCTGTCTGTGGGGTTTGGATCTGGGCCAAACTAATTGTTGCTCTCTGTTCGTTTTCAGACATTCAAAAACCGATTTTAAATTTTTATCAAGTATAGAAAAAAACTAGCCCCGATATCCCTTAGGATTGTTCTTCTGCCAATTCCAGGCGTCGCGGCACATCTCATCAATGCCGAACTGAGCTTTCCAACCCAATTCCCTATAAGCTTTTTCAGGATTACAATAACAAGTGGCAATGTCCCCTGCGCGACGGGGTTTAATGCTATAGGGCACCTTGACCCCGTTCACCCGCTCAAAAGCATTGACCACATCTAGCACGGAATATCCGTGTCCCGTTCCCAAATTGTAAATGGCAAGGCCGCACTTGCGTTCAATAGCCTTTAGGGCGCTCACGTGACCTGCAGCAAGATCGCACACGTGAATATAATCGCGAACACCCGTTCCGTCGGGAGTATCGTAATCATTACCGAATACACCCAATTCCTTGCGAATTCCCACTGCCGTCTGAGAAATATAGGGCATCAGGTTGTTGGGTATCCCGTTAGGATCCTCGCCAATGAGACCACTGGGGTGCGCCCCGATAGGGTTAAAGTAACGTAGCAGCACCACATTCCATTCGGGGTCGGACTTTTGCAAATCCATCAGCACCTGTTCCAGCATAGACTTGGTCTGACCGTATGGGTTGGTGATAGCGCCCTTGGGGCAGTTCTCAGTAATGGGAATTTCTGCCGGATTACCATAGACCGTAGCCGAAGACGAGAAGATAATATTCTTAACCCCATTCTTGCGCATTGCATTGAGCAACACGAACGTGGCGTTCATGTTGTTCTCGTAATACTCCAGAGGTTTTTCCACAGACTCCCCAACAGCCTTGAGTCCGGCAAAATGAATGCAGGCATCAAACTTGTTTTGTTTGAACAGGGCATCCATGGCAGAAGCATCCCGGACATCCGCCTTCACAAAGGGCACATCTTTACCAATAATCTTCGAAACCCTGCGGAGAGATTCTTCGCAGGAATTGACAAGGTTATCCACCGCAACCACGGAATGCCCCGCCTTGTCCAGTTCTACAATCGTATGACTCGCGATATAACCTGCGCCACCAAGAACTGCAATATTCATTTTCATGCCCTATTCCTTTTGATCTAAATCTGAATTAACTGGCACTGGATTCTGCAAGTGCACTGTTTGTTGGGGAAACGGAATTGAGATACCAGCAGCCCCAAAGCGTTGTTTTACCTCGTCCGTGCACATCCACAACAAGTCAAAGTAATCCGAATTTTTTACCCATGCCCGAAAAGACACCTTTACAGAGCTATCCGAAAGAGCCGCCACAAAAAACTGTGGAGCAGGGTCTTTCAGAAAATGTTTATCGTTCCCGACCATATCCCGTAAAATATTCAGAGCGACATCAGTGGAATCCTCATACCCGATTCCCACCGAAATTTCAAGGCGTCTTGTCGCATTCTTGCTGAAATTCACAATGGGGTTCCCCCACAAGGAACTATTGGGAGAGGAAATATACAAGCCATCCAAGGAGACCAAGGTCGTATTGAACAACCCGATGCCCTTTATGCGGCCTTTCACCTGGCCACACTCTATGTAATCCCCAGCTTTGAAAGGTCGAAGGAACATTAGCAAAAGTCCAGACGCTATATTGGACAGGGTATCTTTTAAAGCCAAGCCAATGGCTAGGCTCGCCGCTCCTACCATGGCGACCAAGCCGGCAGTATTTACGCCAGCAATATGAAGGACTAACAAAAGAGTCACTACATAGATAGCATAAGAAAAAAGAGAATAGACAAGCGGCCTGGCCGAAGCATCCATCCCCCTAATTTCAGCTTTTGCAAGAATATACTTGAGGAAAATGAGTAAGACTTTAGCCAACCCAAGCACAACCAGAGCCAGTACCAATCGCTGCACCAGAGAATGCTGAAGCAAGGAGTTCATTCCCTCTCGAAAAAAATTCAAGTCATAACTCATGGGTCGAAATATAAAAAAAAAGACAACCAAGAAAAGGGAATCTGCTTAGATTCCCTTTTAATCAGATTATAGGTTGCTTTCAAAAAGACGTGTTTTTTTACCGCATTGATTTTTTCACAGCTTGCACAGCCGAGCCAACACGCACAAGATAAGCTCCGGCATGATTTAGTTTGACCTCAAAGCTTCCCGTTACAGGCACGACTCCCGAACGAATTACCCTGCCCTGCATATCCAGTATGGCGAAGGACTGCCCCGGCACGGCATCTTCGAGCCAAATGGACTTGCCAATAGCATAGGCCCTGAACAGAGGAACTTTTGCCACAATAGAGGGATTAGATTTCGGAGACAACGACGACGGGCCGCCTTGATTGGGAACAGCCACCTCGATGTAGTCGATGTCCACATGCCCCCAGTTCTTGATGATAGCGAAGGTATTGGCCCCCGCCTTCAGCGATACCTGAACCGGCATATCCTCAAAGGCCGCGGCAGCCCCGCCCAAGTTTCCTTCAAGGGTCACCGGGAATTCCTGGGATTTCACCTTGGTTCCGTTTACGTAGATATCCTGGGTCTTGGCGTTTGAAGCAGTGTTGCTGAAACGGATTGTGACCGTGTATGTCCCAGCAGTAGGTACATTGACGTTGAAGGTGATGTTACCCGTCGTTTCGGTGCGCATATATTTACCGCCCGATGCAGCCTGATTTGTCTTTTCAGTACACCCGGTGCAAGTCGCATCCTCCGCCTCGTAACGTACGGTTTCATAAGAGGTACTTCCCGAAGAGGAAATGACCGAAGACGAACTGGACGGGTTGACCGACGCGCTGGACGGCGGCGTAAAGCTTGACGAATACGCGATGCCAGACTCCGGTATCTTGAAAAGTTCCGCACAGTCATTGCGGACATCCCGGATTTCCTCTACCACGTGGTTCTTGCTCTCTACGCAGTCGTTCTTGTCAGTGTCGCTGTTGTCGCACCAGCCTTTCTGGGCATACTTATCGGCGGTGACCGGATAATTGACAAAAGATTCATACTTGCCTACATTGGATCCCGATTTATTTCCATCTGCAGGCATCACCACTTCCTCTACATAGTAACGGAAATGGGAATTGTAGTAGGGCAATCCCTGCTTGAGCGAATTGTAGAAGTAGTTTCCGGTAACGGTCCAGGAAGCACCCTTCATGTCGATATTGGCGTCATCATGGTCCACCTGGCCATCATAATTGGTACTATCCCCAATAAACATGTTACCCTGGACAACGCCCCTGACAGTTCCCTCCTTCACGTCAATGTTCTCGGCCGTTGTCGCCTTCACAATATTGCATGTAATCTTCGTATCATTCACGCGCCAGTCATAACCACTATAACGGTGTTGCGATGCACTTTCGCCCCAAAAACCGGCATTCTTATCGGACTGCTGCGACGACGCCCAACCCTTATAGTAAGTGCCAACATAAATACCTTCACCGTACTGGGCAACATCGAACCCAGAACCATGAATAAAGTTACGGTTCAGGGTCACCTGCTGGCTGGAATCGCGAACATGGACCAGTTCCGTTCCGGTGTGGTACACCTCGCAGTCTTCCATCAGGGCACCGACAGAATTATCGAACACCACACCCTTACTGAAGGTATGAATTTTCAGGTTTTTAAGAACAACGTAATTCCCCGTTACGTGGATGCCGTAGTTGCTGTTAACCGCAGTACCGTAAATCTCGGGAGGATTTGCAGGGTCTGAACCTGCGAGAACTATGGGATTGTTCTTTGTGCCGTCGGCACCAAGCCAGATGCGGCCACAATCGCGGCCAGTCTCGTTCACGAACTTGTCGTTTTGGCAGTTGGATGAGGGCAGTTCATACTTGCCCGAAGCTACCCAGATGGTATCCCCCGCCTTGGCATTCAAAGTAGCCGAAGTCAATTCGGTGGTAGTAGAAACATTCACCTGTTTGGCAAAGGCAACCGACATAGAACTGACGGCCACCATGCACAACACCACAAAACTTCTTTCTTGAAGAAGACTCATAGACACCTTCCAAATGCTCCCCTTCAGTAATATATTCTTTTTATAACGGGAAAGCACACTTAATTAGGAAAAAAATGTAAAACGACCCTTTTTCAATGGACTTTCACAACCCATTTCAGCCCGCAAAACGCCCATTTTTCTAAATTTTCGCCCACTATGAGCATTTCTATCCCCCAGTTGCCCAAGGGCACCCGCGATTTTTACCCGGAAGCGCAGCGCATCCAAAACTACATCTTTGACACTTGGCGGAGCACCGCCGAAAGTTTCGCCTACGAAGAATACGAAGGCCCCATGTTCGAGCATCTGGAGCTTTATACGGGCAAGTCCGGCGAAGAAATCGTGAGCCAGCTTTACAACTTCAAGGACAAGGGCGACCGCGAAATCGCGCTCCGCCCCGAAATGACCCCGACCCTTGCCCGCCTGGTTATCCAGAAGGCCAGGGAACTGAAAAAGCCCTTCAAGTGGTTCTCTATGCCGCGACTTTTCCGCTACGAAAAGGCACAGAAGGGCCGTCTCCGCGAGTTTTTCCAGCTGAACATGGACATTATCGGCACCGAAAGCATCTACGCCGAAGCCGACCTGATGGCAGCCATCGCCACCATGCTCCGTAAGTTTGGCCTGAAGGACAACGAATTTGCCATCGGCGTCTCCAGCCGGAAGCTCTTGGCCACCTACCTGGAAGAAATCGGTGCGCCAAACCCGGCCCTTGTTTACCCGGTGCTGGACCGCCGCCTGAAAATCGGGCCCGAGGCGTTTGCCAAGGCTCTCACCGAAGCTGGCCTCTCCGAAGCGCAGATCAAGCAGCTGGACGACTTCATGAGCTGCAAGAGCCTTGAAGAGGTCCGCAGCGCCGTGAAGAGTGAAAACGCGGCCGCCGCACTCAAAGAAATCGAAGATTTGTTTGAGACGCTCGCTGCCGCGGGCTACGGCGATTGCGTGAACCTGGACCTGAGTATTGTCCGCGGTCTCGCCTACTACACCGGCATCGTGTTCGAAGTCTTCGACAAGGGCAAATCCATGCGCGCAATCGCCGGCGGCGGCCGCTACGACAGCCTGACCGAAAAACTGGGCGGCGAACGGATTCCTGGCGTGGGCTTTGGCATGGGCGACGTGGTGCTGGCAGACCTTTTGGCCGAACACAAGCTGCTCCCCAGCCCCAAGCAGAGCGTGGACTTTTACATCGCAAGCTTCACGAACGACATGAAGAAGGTCTTCGAGACCGCCCAGATGTTCCGCGCAGGCGGAAAAGTCGTGTCCCACCCTCTCGCTCCCATGAAGATGGGCAAGCAGCTGGATCAGGCCAACTACCAGGGCGCCACAATCGTCGTCTATGTAGATGGATCCAAGGCAGGGGCCGGCGAGTTCGAATACAAGGACATGCGCACCGGCGAAATGTTCGTAGGTAACGCAGACACCATCGTTGAACGCTTAAAAACCGAGGTGAAAAAAGCAGAATAAGCCAGGGCGTTGCGGGGCTGGCGTCTGAAGCCCCGCTAGAGGGGGTCGCGGATGACTCATGGAGATTCCCGGTCAAGCCGGGAATGACATGGGGCAGAAGCGAGGGGGAGCCCTCCCCCACCCCGACATCCTAAATCCTATCCCCTAGATCCTAAATCCTATCCCCTAGATCCTAGATCCTATCCCCTAGCCCCTAGATCCTAGATCCTAGCCCCAAAATCCTATCCCCTACCCCATGATGTCCCCCCTCAAAGTCCTTCTGTCCATCATCAGCTTGTTCGTCGTCCTCGGCGTTATCGCCGTGGTCTATCCTGACGGTGGCATCAAGGTGGGCGAATACACCCTGCGCTACCCGAAGCTCACCGACATCTTCGAAAAGCAGGCGCCCAAGGACTCCGCCGCCGACTCTACGGCAGTGGACCCCGAAGAGGCCATCCGGGAAATGATGGAAGCCACCAAGAGGAAGGAATTTGCGGCCTACAGCGACTCCCTCAAGTACTACGAGGACTTTTTCAAGAGCGGCAAGACCCGCTTCGACCTGCCGGGCGATGACCCCGCCTGGTTCGACCGTTTCTTCTTGCACCTTCAGCTCGCGGAACTGGACAGCAACGTGGTCCATATCGTCCACTACGGCGACTCCCAGCTGGAAGAAGACCGCATTTCCGCCACCATCCGCGAAGACCTGCAAGACGAATTCGGCGGCGCGGGTCCGGGCATGATGCCGCCCATCCTTACCATCCCCTCACAGACCACCAGCCACTGGAACGAAGGGGAACTCAAGCGCTACATATTGTTCGGCCCCAAGGAAGAAGAGGCGGACCACAACCGCTACGGCCCCCTGGCCCAGTTCGCCGACCTGGAAGGATCCGCCGTCATCGGCATCAAGAAACGGGAAGACCGCAAGAACGCCTTCCCCCACGTAGGCGGCTACTCTACGGTAAAGGTCCTCGCCGGCAAGCGTGGGTCGCTACGGCTCAAGCTGGTTTACCAGCGCACCTACGCAGATACCGTGGGCCTGAACGAAGACAGCACCTTCAAGGTGAAAAAGCGCACCGCCTTCGAGACGGCGGCCGCTCCCGAAGTGGAACGGATGACCAAGCTCAACGTCTATACCTGGAAACTCCCGGACACCACCTCCAACGCCAAGATTTACCTGGACGGAAGCGCCGAAATCTACGCCATTTCCGCCGACGGCGCCTACGGTGTGGCCGTCGATAACGTGGCCATGCGCGGCTCTTCGGGCACGGTCTTCCACCGCATCGATTCACAACTGCTGGCGGAATCTTACAAGGCCATGAACGCCCGGCTCATCATCATGGAATACGGCGGCAACCTGGTGCCGGGCACCAACAGCGGCAACGTGGACTGGACCAAGAAACTCATCACCAAGCAAATCCAGGCTATCCAGAAGGCGAACCCCGACGCCGACATTCTGTTCATCGGCCCCGCCGACATGGCAAAACAGGTGGATGGCGAATGGAAAACCTACCCGGGCCTTCCCCTCACCATCAAGACCCTTCGCGAAGTGGCTCTCGAAAACGGCGCCGCCTACTGGGACATGCACCGGGTCATGGGCGGAAACGGCTCCATGATCAAGTGGGCAAACCGCGAACCCGCTCTCGGCTTCACCGACCACATCCACTTCACCCGCCGGGGTGCCGCCTACATGGGAGACCTGTTCTGCGCGGCTCTCCGCATGCACTACGACTACTTCAAGTTCCGCGACCGCCACGGCCTCAACGATGAAAAGATGAAAGAACTGCAGCAGTGGAAGGAAAATTCGGAATTCGGAGTTCAGAATTCGGAATTCGGGCAAGACAGTTCTGCCAGCGAAACAAAGGGGGAAGCCTCCCCCTCGCTTCCCTTCGTTGGCTCTGCGACCAAGGTCCCTGAGCCTGCCGAAGGGTCCGCTACCCCTTCGCCTAGGGGGACACCCCCTAACACCCCCGCGCAGGATTCTAGCGTAACGAAGGAGGATGCCGCTCCATGATCCGCATCCTCCTCGTCGTCGCCCTCGCAGCCCTTTCGGCCTTCGCCAAGGACCTGACCATCGCCCCCGGCAGTTATAGCCTGGACCTCGCCAAGTACGACTTTATCGACACCACCTTAAACATCATCCAGTTCCCCAAGGGGAACGAGGCCTTCACCAAGTTCTTCGAGAAGATGGATACTCTGGTGTTCGAGAACAAGGGGCAGGTGCGAATCATGCACATCGGCGGATCCCACCTGCAAGCCGACGTGATTTCGGGCCGTATCCGCGAACACATGATCAAGGAATACCCGGGAGCCTCTGCGGGCCGCGGCTTCGTGTTCCCCTACTCCGCCGCCCGCACCAACACGCCCTCCAGCTACGCCAGCTACTACAAGGGCATCTGGGACAAGAACAAGAACGTCCAGCGCGAAATTTCTAAACCGCTTGGACTGCTGGGCATTGCGGTCAGCACCAGCGACCCCCGTGCCGAAATCACCCTGATGCTGGACAAGTACAACTCCGCCCCCATCTGGGGAGAGACCCGTTTCCGCCTGTTCGGCTACAGCGACAACAATGACGTGGTTCCCGTGCTGCGGGTGGATTCCACCGATATCTACGGCGTACACGACACCGTAAGCCAGAGTTACGTTTTCGAAAGCCCACGGCCCATCGACACCATCCAGATTCAGTTCCGCTGGATGGACTCCTTAAAACAGGCTTCCATAGCACAGTTCATCAACGACTCCCTGCTGCAGGATTCCCTCGCCAGGCTGGCGGATTCCCTGAAGACGGATTCGCTGAAAAAAGACGAGAAAGGTTCGGGGCCCGAGGCTCGAGGTGCGGTTTCAGACGGCAAAGATTCCAGCAAGACCGAAAAGGCAAAAGTTCCGGCCAACGTGCTGAACCTGCAGAACGCACAACTGCAAAACGCAGCGCCAGAGGTAGCGCGGGACTCCATGTTCCAGGGGGAATGCGACGTGCTGGACACCGCCTGTCTCGCCCGCGAAGAAGCCAAGACCAAAGATTCTACGGCCCGCGACCGGTGCGCCGAACTGGCAGCCAAGAAGGCGAACATCAACTACGAAGAAGGGGAACAGGACCCCACCAACAATCCTGACGACCACTGCTTCACGGAACCTGCCGCCGTCCCAGACTCGGTCAAGAAAAATGCACGGCCCAGGTTTACCCTCACGGGAATCCTTTCCGAAAACGACTCTCCGGGAATCATCTACACCAACGTAGGCATCAACGGTGCGAAGGTCCACGACTACTTCGAAGAGGTCTGCCCCCGGTTCGAGAAGGAAATGGAATTCTTCAAGCCGGACCTAGTGATTTTTGCCATCGGCATCAACGATGCCAACGTGCAGCGCTTTAACGACAAGCAGTTCCGTGAAGATTACGACAGGCTGATCGAACGGTTCAAGAAGGTGAACCCCGACGTGGCGTTTATCTTCGAGACCAACAACGACATGTTCCGCAAGGTCAAGCGGAAAAAGTTCGTGCAGCACGGCAATGGCGAAGTGGCCCGCAAGTCCTTCTTTATGCTGGCCGACAAGCACAAGGCTGGCGTCTGGGACAAGTTCAGCATCATGGGCGGCCTGGGTTCCATGGCCAAGTGGGAACACGCGAGCCTCGCCAAAAAGGACAAGGTCCACTTCAACCTGTCCGGCTACAACCTTTTGGGCGACTTGTTCTACAAGGCCCTTATCCAAGCCTACCAGGACCACATCGCCAATTTACCCGCACAGAAGAGGAGTGAGCCATGAGGTCGGTCACTTCGTTCCCTCTGAGCAATGAGCAAGGCCTCGCACCTCAAAGCGGCGTAATCCAGCATCGTCCACCCACTGTAGCCGCGACCTCGCACCTCGTACCTATAGAGCCATGCTAGACTATTTGATTCCATACCTCACGCGCACGTTTTCGTTTGACCCCAACAGTCCCCTGCTGTTTACGCAGTTCTACTTCTGGGGTTTCTTCGCCGTGGTGTTTGCCATCCTCACCCTGATCAAGAACCGTATTCTGCTCCGTAACGCCTTCCTGTTTGCCACCAGCATGTTCTTTTACTACAAGACCAGCGGAAGCTACGTGTGCATTCTCGTGTTCTGCGTGGTGGCAAACTTCTTTATCGGCAAGTGGATCGAAAAGGCCGAACAGCACTGGAAAAAGAAACTCTGGATGATCATCGTGGTCATTATCGACCTGTTGGTGCTGTGCTACTACAAGTATTCCTATTTCTTCCTGGACGCCCTGCGGGACTTTACCGGCATCGAACTGCATGTCTATAATTTCTTTGCGGCGGCCAGCAACAAGATGTTCGGTACCCACTCCCTGGTAGATACCATCATCTTGCCGGTGGGCATTTCCTTCTTTACCTTCCAGGCCATCAGCTACTGCATCGACATCTACCGCGGAAAAATCAAGGCCGTGGACAACATCTTGAATTTTGGCTTCTACCTCACCTTCTTCCCGCAGTTGGTGGCAGGCCCCATCGTCCGTGCCGACAAGTTCGTGCCCCAACTTTACAAGAAGTATTTCCTCCCACGCCGCACCTTCGGCATTGCCGTATTCTGGGTGCTGAACGGCCTTGCCAAGAAGGTCATCTTGAGCGACTACCTGGCCACCAACTTCGTGGACCGGGTATTTGATACGCCCCTGCTCTTTACGGGCCTTGAAAACCTGATTGCCCTGTTCGCCTATTCGCTGCAGGTCTATGCCGACTTCTCGGGATACACCGATATCGCCATCGGCGTAGCACTCCTGATGGGTTTCCGTCTGCCCCAGAACTTCAACAGCCCCTACAAGGCGCTCTCCCCCACGGAATTCTGGCGGCGCTGGCACATCTCCCTTTCCAGCTGGTGGCGCGACTACCTGTACATCCCCCTGGGCGGTAACCGTGGCGCCTCTGTGGGCACCTTCTTCTGGATGGGCTTCTTGAGCCTGGTGGCCGTTTTACTTTCGGGCAGTGTCTGGGTGGGTGTCGCCCTGGGCGTATTCTTCCTCTACATTGCCATTTACGCCTACGTCAAGCCCGATTCCCGCAAGTTCATCACCACCAACATGAACGCCATGGCGACACAGGTCGTAGGCGGCTGGTGGCACGGAGCCAGCTGGAACTTTATCATCTGGGGTGGCCTCAATGGTTTCGGCCAGGTGTTCAACAAGATCTGGGTCAAGCGGAGCATCAACTTCCGTGCCGTCGCCGCATTCTTGCTGTTTGCCGCCAGCGCCATCACCTTCAAGCAGACCCACATCGCCATTTTCGCCATTACCACCGTGTGGTTCGGCGTGCTGTTCCTGGGCATTTACGCCGTGCTGGTTTTCCGCCTGTTCAGTGACAAGACCTTCCACTGGCTCTACGTGGCCTGGAACGTATCCCTCACCTTCGTGTTCATCACCTTTACCCGTCTCTTCTTCCGCGCAGGCTCCAACCTGGACCCGGCAGAGGCCAACGAAGTGGCCTGGAACACCGCCAAGAACATGGTCCAGCAGATGGGCACCGCCTGGAAGTGGGATACTCTCGGCACCATCGCCTGGGAACACATCAACATCATTTTGGTGTTTGTAGCCGGCATGCTCATCCACTGGATTCCCAAAAAATTCAAGAGCCGCTACCGCATCATGTTCGCTTCGCAGCCCATCCCCCTGATGGTCGCAAGCACGGCGTTCATCATCTTCGTGATGTACCAGTTCATGAGCGCGGACAGCTGCCCGTTTATCTACTTCCAGTTCTAAAGAGGTTCGAGGCTCGGGGTTCGGGGCGCGAGGGGACTCCTGCGATGATCCGGTTGAATCTTCAGCGGATATTCGGCTTCGCCGCAATGAGTTGCGAGTTGTGAGTTATGAGTTGCGAGTAACGTCATACCCAAGATTATCAAAGCGTCTTGTTTCCGCTACAACTCAAAACTCATAACTGAAGGCTGATGACGGCTTAGGTCTCTTGCGGAACTTCTTGTCTAGTCCGTTCGTCGTACAGATCTGCCGCAATGTGGCTGAAGGCTTCCACCACCTTGGGGTCAAAATGCTTGCCAGCCCCTTCGGTAATGATAGCCATGGCTTTTTCGAAAGTGAAGGGTTTCTTGTACACACGTTCCGCCACCAGGGCGTCAAACACGTCAGCCACGGCCATAATGCGGGCAGAAAGCGGAATTTCGTCACCCTTTATGTGGTTCGGGTAACCTGTTCCGTCCCACTTCTCGTGATGGTAATGGGCCATCTCGATAGCCTCTCTCAGATATTCTGCTTCCATGGAGTCACCCGTATTGGCCACAATCTTCTGCAGGATTTTCCAACCTTCGGTGGTGTGGGACTTCATGATTTCGAATTCTTCGTCGGTCAGTTTGCCGGGCTTGTTCAGAATCAGGTCCGAAATGGCAATCTTGCCGATATCGTGGAGAGGCGCAGAGCGCTTGAACCTGGCGATGCTTTCGTCAGTGAGTTCGTCCGCATAAAAGCCTTCTTTCTTCAGCTGGCGGGCAATAGCTTCCACGTATGCGGCCGTCTTCTTGATGTGGTTACCAGTACCTTCGTCACGGGCTTCCACCAGTTCCGCAAAGCTCACGACGATTTCATCCTGCATGCGGGTAATACGTTCATTCTGTGCCTTTATCTGGAAGATATAGGCAAGAAAATCTTCGGCCATGGTAGAGAACGCATTGTAGAGGTTCTGGATTTCGTCATCGGATCGAATATCTATGGCCTTCACACGTCGCAAACTAATCTGGCGGCCTACATCGGAATTATGGGCAAAAGAAATGGCTTCCTGGGACATCCGATTGATGGGAATCACTATGCCCCGTTTCATGGCTTCGGCGATCAGGCACATGATAACGAGAGAAACCCCAAAAAACAAGGACAATTCCTTGATAAGGAACGAAATTTCGTCCATCAAAATGGACTCCATGGTGATGTCTGCCGCCACGTAGGCCACAGTGGTACCATTGGAATCCTTCAGGGGCTTATAAACCGTCAGCAACAATCCGTAGGAATCATCGGATACCACCGGTTCAATGGTTTCTCCTTTAAGAAGCGCCGGTAAATACTCCTCAAAGCTCGGGTCAAAGGGCACCACATCCCCCACCTGACTAGGCTCTTCGCCATCGGTCGACATCAGGTCAAAGATGACATGGCAGCCATCCTGAGCTATGTGGTAAACATACAGGTATTTTGCCGTAGGGAACCCCTCCCTGATGGCATACAGTTCCTTTTCTGTTTCCTCGTAGCCTTCCGCTTCGCGGCCTTCTTGCAGATACGTCATCAGACGGTTGCCGTCCAACACAATGGCTGCAGCGTCTGTAAGGCCGTAGGCAATGGAGGTGTACTTGGCAACAGCCTTTTCTTGGTAAAGGAAATAACCGATGTTTGCAACGAATACAGCTAGAAGAAATTCCGAAACAATTACGACCAGCATCACCTTCCCGAGCAGGGAATACCGGACCGCCATTCCGGCATTCTTGTCATTCACATTCCGTTGAAAAACATGATTCAGGTAATTCTTGACTCTGCGAGAAATGAAGTGGAATGCAACAATGGCAACGACAACGGTTACGGACTTGTCAAAAAGGTCCACCACCACATCGGCCATCAACTGCGAATAGAAAACACTGGTACCTAAAACTTCGTGAAGGTACTGGGCGAATGGAGCCGACACGCCAGTTCCAAAGCTCTGACGATGAAGGTAATAAGTGAATACAGAACCAAGGCCACCCCCCAGAAGAGCGTAGCAGAATATGACCACAAACAACTTGGGAATACTGGAGAAGAACTTCTTGTTGTAAAAGAATACTGTTGCAAGACCTATGAAAATGCTTATGACTCCATAGAACATGGAGAACGAACCCGACAAGCTCTTCACCAAGTTCGTGGTAAAGCCAACTAGCACTGCAGGGAAAACACCCCCAAGCATAGCGACAAGTATGGTGCCGATACAATCAAGGAAAAGAGGCAAGCCAAAGACGCCCACAAGCTTGTTGGGCACGATATTCAGGAGGATTCCAAGAACGATGAGAAGGACTCCGCTCCCCACACCGATCCATTTCTTTTTTCGTTTGTCCTGCATCGTGGTAAAATTTAAAATAAATACCGAATTATTGAACATTTCGCCCAAAAGTTCACGGATTTTACTAGCTTTCCTCTCTGTTTGTTTACAAAAATTTACAAAACGAAAGCAGAAGCCTCTTCAGCCGGAAATCTTTCGCATAACTCATTGATACTCAACGACTTACGCGCGCCTTTTGAGAAAAAGAATCCAACAAAAAGCACCCCCTTTTCTATAATTCTAGCTAGTTGAAGAATCGAACTTCGACATTCCTTAGGCCCGCCGTAATCACGACGGCGATTGTGGGTGCATTGGCTCTTTGCACCTGGTTGTCGGACTATTTGCTGGACGTGATCCTGTCTAGCCCTCACAGCTTCGGATCCCTAGAAATCTCGCCCCACGGACATCGCCAAGACGGTTATCTGACCCACCATTGGGACTCCATCGCCATCAAAAACGGCGAGAACACCTTTATCCTGCGGAATACGGACCTGGACATCACCCTGTTCCAGGAGAACCGAAACATCCAGCTGCAGGCCGGCGAAGTCAACGTCAGCATTTCTTCTGCAGGACCGCCCAAAGAAAAGAATGTTGAAACAGACAGTTCGCCGCCTTCCTTACCGGAACAGGTGAAATTCTACGTGCCGGTGAGTATCGGTGTCGGAAAACTTACTGTAGATGTGGACTCCAGCAAGCACTGGCAGGCCAAAGACATTTCCCTAAAGAGCGAGGGCTCCACCAAGGCCCGGTTTAGCGCCGATAGCATCAAGGGCGATTTCGTGAAACACCCGGCCAAGGTCGGCGTGTCCCTGGACTTCCAGTCCGACCAAATCAAGATGAAGGGTAAGGTGGTTGCAGGCCCCGATTCCATTGCCGTTGACGCCACCACCTCCAAGAAAAACTTGGCGGCCGTATCCACTACGACCTCTTTAGACGTCAAGAAGGTCGAAGATTGGCTACCCGTCAAGATTCCCAAGGGTGCCCCCACCATCGGCAAGCTCCACGTGCAGACCAAGGCGAGCCTGCATCCGAAGACGGGCAAACCCAACTACGACGTTACCATCAAGACCCGCATCGGTGAATTCTGGCCACTGATGCCGCTAAACGCCACTATACGCGTCAAGGGCGATCAGAAGCGATTCCATTCCGACGTTTTATTAAAAAATGACGAGGGCGGAACCATACATCTTACTGCCGATATGGACACGAAACTCAACGGAACCGCTTCGGGAAAAGTGGAAAAGATGAGCGCCCTGTTCGGTCCACAGATGATGCCTTTGGACATGACCATCCATTCCGCCGAAAAGAAGGGCAACAAGATAACGGCAAAGGTGGAGACCCGACAAGGCTCCGTGGTCGAAGCAAATATCGATCTAGATAGCGATATTCCCGTCACATACACAGGGGACATGTCGCCGCTTGAACCTTGGGCTCTAGACTGGACCAAGGGAGAACTCGTTCTCAAGGACAGGTTTAAAGTTTACGGCACTGTTTTCGACGGAAAGACCCGAATATTCGTCAAGATTCCGAACGTGGAATACGCCTACCAGATGAAGGCGGATTCCTTACAGACGGTGCTGCTCATCGACAAGCACGGTATCGATTTTTCGAAAGGAATCATCTATACGCCCAAAGAAACTTTTGACTTCACGGGCGATGTGGTCTGGGACGAACCTGCTCCCCACACCTCCTGGAACGTAACCCAACGGCATGGCGGGAGCGCCAGGGCATACGTGACCATCATGGATTCCATTACCATTGACGTCTCTGCCGACCAGGTAGAGATATCCACCATACCTTTTGCCAAGACGAAACTGAACGAAAAATTGAACGGCAAGGTGACCGGCAGGTGGACACAGAACTTCGATACCAACGTAGGAAAAGCCGATGTCAGCATGGACGGGTATTTTGACCCCTACAACCTGAAGGGGAGCATTTCTGCAAGACAGAACGGCGACACCATCTTTATTGACAAGGCAGAGGCCATACAAAGCCAGAACAAAGTTCAGGGCGAAGCCATATTCATCTTGCCCAACGATTCCAACCCAGATTTCAAACCAACGGGAGTCCTACCCATACAGGTCATACATGCCTGGGCCGCATCTGAAAAATTCAACATTCCATTGTTGCTAGATCCCATCAACGACACCACATTCACATCGGGATTTATCAATGGCGACATCGCCTACGAAGAAAAAATCGGATTGCAAGGCAATATCGAATTCACCGACATCGAGTTCAGCAAAATTCCGCCATATCTTTTCAACATCAAAAAGATGAACCTCTTTGCCGAAGGTAGCAAGGTAGAACTGAACGCCTACTTAGGAATCGGGGGCGGCGGCTGGACCGGCACTACACAGGTTACCCTGGACAACGTGTTCAACGACAAACGACACCTGAGCCTTTCTCATAGTACCGACAACGGAGGAAACCTATGGGCCGAAGGATTCATCGACACCGCCTTGGTATTCACGGGAAACATAAACATGAACGGTTCGTGGTTTATTCCAGGTACCGTCAGCGAAATCAAGAAAACTGATCTGCAGATTGCCCTCACCGCAAATATCCGCGAAGGAATAAATGGAATTACCGCAGATCTTCAGACAGACTCCACATTCTACCAGCCTCCCAAGCTGAATTATATGTTCCCATTGCGGGCCCGGGGACACCTGGAAAAAGGAATCTTGAACATTACCGAAGCATCTACCCAAAACGACAGTGCCGAAACCATTTCAGGAACATTGCAGTTTGACCTGAACAACATGCAATTACAGGGAATCGACCTGCAGTCAGAAAAGTACACCATCCGCACAAAGCATCATACGCTACTTCTCGAAAATATTTCTAGCCATATGGAAGACAACAGCGACGCCCTAATCCTCTCTACAGAACTAGCCTCTATTCAATACCTGTTCAACCATGAATCCTTTGGAGATGCCGAGGTACTGGGACAAGGGGACATCAAGTTTGTGATTCCTCATTCCATTGACGGCTTTATCCGGAACAAGAGTATCGAAGGAAATATCACCATTGATAAAGCCGTCTACAAAAAAGATTTGGAAATCGAGGTCACGCCAAGTTCAATGGACAAGATTCTCGCCATGCTCAACAACGCTATTGCAAGGTTAAGAAAGACAGAAAGCAAAGAGGCAAAAATATCTGCCGCAAGTCCCATCAACTTATCTGTCCATGTGATGGATACGCAAAAAGATTCCATTGAAATTCTTTCACCCTTCGCCGCATTCCCTTTTACCTTTGATATTTGGGTTTTGGGCAACACCAACAGGCCCCTGCTGCGGGGCGATGTAACCAACGCCAACGCCGGATTCATTGGTGTCAAGGATGTTTACAACTTTGATCTGAACTACTTCCGAATCAGTTGGTCCGATGTGCCCTGGCAAAAAGGCGTTCTTGACGTTTCCAGTTCACAGGAACTCCCCTACTGTACAGAAACTGATGACAACCAAAACGAAACATGTCCAATCAACTTGGATATTCAGGGAACACTTACCAACCCGCAGGCTACTCCTAACTCCAACTGTGGAAGGGAATCCAGTTCTGCAGCAATTTACTACAATATATTCCTGGGATGTATTGCCGACGACACCGACGAAAACACGGACTGGAACAAACTTGCTGGAAAGGCAATTGGCAAATTCCTTTCTTCTACGGCCAACAAAACTCTTGGTGGCGAATACATCGGTGATATCGATATGAAGGTCATGCTATTCAACAGCAATACATCTAACGACAGGGATTCTAGCTACTTCAAGGTTCCCGTGTCCCTGGATCGTTGGGTCAAGGATTTGAGCCTCATCTTTGGGTATACCCAAGACCAGAGTGAAAACCCAACATATGATCAGGCTCTGCAATTCGGCGTAAACTACACACTCCCTGTATTCCGCGAAAAAGAATACTCCCACAAGAACCATATCAATCCCACTTTATCTCTGAGCGGGCTCCTTGTATCTAAGCAGTACCTGACTAATACCGGTACCGAGGGTAACGAAAACCGCATAGAAAAGAACGTCGGTGTAAACTATACCTACAGATTCTGGAACCCCTGTCTCTTGGGCATTGGACACTGTGAATCTATCGCGCCACCCCGGGACTCTACATTAGCAAAACAACCCACAAAGACCGGAGCAAAGCAATGAAAAAGATTCTGACAATCCTGCTTGCTCTAGTAATTACTGCATGGGCCGGAGAAGGGGATAAGCACCCCTGGTATATGAACTTTGACGGAAACAAGGTCTTTTCCAGCTACCAGCTGGAAGAGCAAATGGATATTCCCGAAGAATTTGGAAAACTGGACACCACTAAACAAGATTTTATGATGAGGCTTTCTCTTGAAAACGTCCAAGCATTATACTTTTCCAAAGGATACTTCAGCCTTGACATTCAAATGGATATCAAACGTGAATACCTGGCGCAAGACAGTGTAATAAGCGGCTATCTGTTCACCCTTTCCGAAGGGGAACGCTATCGTTTTGCGGGAACAATCTTAAAGATGCCTCAAACGGACAGCGTAGAAATAGACACATCGTCATTGAATACATCCCATGACCGAGTCTTTGACAATAACGATATTTCCGAGGACCTTCAGTACATCCAGACGACATTCCGCAAAGCAGGCTACCTGCATGTCTATATGGACCACCTCGAAAAAATTGATACCGTAGCCAAGAAAATTTACGTCGAAATTACCGTACAGCCCGGCGCTAAAGTCATCATGGGCAACATCACCAGTTCAGCCAAGAGAGTCGCCGACCGTAGAGAAAGAAACGCACCACAAGAAGCAGGCCTCACAGACACGGCATGGCTATCTTCCCTATGGAAAATTCCGCAGGGCGAAACCATTGACGGTAAACAGTACAATTCCTTCAGGAACAAGCTGTTCTCAACACAGATGTTTACCCAAATCAAGATGAGCGATTCCCTGCGAGAAGACGGGCTGTCGGACGTTCACCTAGATGTGACAGAGCGCGTCCCCGGTGAAGCTCGCTACGGTTTTTTCTACGAAGAAATATATGGATTCGGAGCCCAAGCATATGCGAAACACAAAAATTTCATTGGGCACTTCCATGAATTTTCCACTGGCGGGCAAATCGCTCAACACAAGCAAGAATTCTCCGTTGGTTACGCAAACCCGCTCCTGTTTGGGACCTCATTCTCCTTCATTCCAACGGCTATCCGCTTCGACGACCGTCTCAGTTTCAACCACGAAAAAATCAACCCACCCGCCTACCCCGACAGTATAGAAGAACGCTATGAAGTCATCAACCGTGCGGACCTAACCTTCGGCATTACCAGCCATATCCGTTTCCGTGGAACCATTGACTCTCGGTACGTGAACAAGAACGAGGAAAAGTTATTCAAGCAAAAGCAGGAAATCGCCCTTACCTTTGACTTTACCGACGACTACTTCAACCCCACCAAGGGTATCCGTTTCGCTCCAACTGTCGGTATGGGTCTGAACCTTACCGCCTCTCTTGACAATCCCTCCATGATCGGCAATCCCTATACCTATTCCGAAGGCACCGTCAACCTGTACTACCCCCTATTCTGGACATTCTACGGAGCAGTCAGCGGAAGTGTGGGTAAGTTTTTCAACTCTGCTCTAGAAGACGACGCCCGCGTATTCTATCAAGGTGGCTCTCGGTCAGTCCGCGGTTATCGATTCAGAAGCATTCATGCAAGCTATACATCCCAAGAAACTGTTACAAACGCCGACGGAACCACAGAAGAAAAAGAAGTCATCAATACGGGTCTCACCCCCTTCTACTATCGGTTCAATCAAGAATTACGCTGGAAAATCCCCGTCAAAAGCTGGAACCGTTGGCAAATTGTTCAGTTCTTCGACTGGGCAAAAGTCATGGACGAGGAAAGCAAGCTCTATATCGAAGAATCCGACGCCAGCTTCGGCCTTGGAATACGCTACCACTGGCAATTCCTGACATTCCGTCTCGATTACGCCATCAACAAGAAGATGAAGAACCTGGGGCAGTGGGAAAATTTCGCCTGGAGCAGGTTTGCTTTCGATCTATCGCAGGCGTTCTAAGAAACGTTATTGGGTAACCGTTTCTCGATATATATCGGCAAGGGAAACACCACGAGTTTTCAAAGAGCCTACAGGAATTCCTGCCGACAAAAGTGCTTTGCGCACAGCACCTTCTTCTACCTCGGTCGAGACTTCAATTTCAAAACGTCTTGCTTTACCGGCCACCATCTGGATTTCTTTCTGCAGGTTTCCTGAGCGCAAAACGACACCCTTGTCAATAATGGCAAAATCCGTAGCTTCCGATTCCATTTCAGCCAAAATATGGGAACACACTATCGCCGTGCCTCCCAAGGCCTTGCGCCATTCTCCAATATAGTTCCACACCCGCTCCCGAGATTCAGGATCCAGATTGGCAACAGGCTCATCAAGAGCCAAAACCTTGGGCCTATGCACAAGGGCACGAACAATCTGCAACTTCTGTCGATTTCCAAGGGAAAGCTGAGACAATTTCATATCCAATGCAGGACCGTTTAGTTTATCTAAAATATCCTTGCTACGCTCCAACGCCTCAAATCGTTCAATTCCATAGAAACCCGCAAAATAGCACAAATATTCCGCTACGGTCAGTCGGAGGTAAACCCCCGGATTTTCCAGAAGAACGCCAAGCTTGTTCGAATCCAAGAAACCCTTGTCATTTTGATAGGCTGGCGCTATTTTCAGTGTCCCCGCATAATGCGGCAGTCTTCCACACAATAGCCTCATCAGCGTTGTCTTGCCTGCGCCATTAGGCCCAAGAAGAGCAAAGAAAGAACCTTCCTCTATTTCCAAGGACAGGTCCTTTAACGCAAAGTTCTCGGACTTCGGATACTTAAAGTTCAAGTCCTTTATAGAAACAAGACTAGGCATCAATCATCCTCAACAGGAAATAGCTCTTCGCGACGAAACACCTTTTCCGGATTAATCAGGCGGTTGAGCGCCTCGGTCAGTAAGTCCTGGGTGTGGCGCGGAACAGGCTTTTTTCCGAGCCTGGCCTTTTGCACCATCTTGTGGTTCAGGCTTCCTGGCAACTGTTCAACCACGTCGTGATTGGTCCAGTTTCCGGCCGAAAGAATCTCATCAACATTCGTCATGCCTATAAAATTAGAAAAAGCCCTGGGATAAACCCAGGGCTTTTCAAAGATTCAGTAGAAGACCTTATTCAGTGAAGGTGGCCACGCACTTGGTTCCATCGTCATCCGGCGTCACGTAGTGCATTTCGATACGGCGGTTCTCTTCACGACCGTCAGCCGTCTTGTTGTCAGCCACAGGAGCGGTATCACCGCAGCCCACAGCCTTAATGCGGTTCTTCTTCACACCTGACTTGATAAGCAGGTTCATCACCGCCTTGGCACGGTCAAGAGACAGCTTCTGGTTCTTGGCGGACTTACCCACGTTATCGGTATGACCCTGGATAACGATGTTCAAATCCTTGTAGCGGTCTTCGGTAGTGAGCTTCTTAGCCACGCCCTTCAGCACCGTCTTGGCGTTGGATTCGAGAGCAGCCTTACCGCTCTTGAATGTTACACCAGTGAGTTTTTCTGGAGCTTGCACTGGGCATCCGTGACCATCGTAGCCAGGTTCATCTGGGCAACGGTCAATACCTGTACAGACGCTTTCAAATTGTTTCTGGAGTTTCTTTGTATATACCCATTCAGAGCAAACGCCATCATGGTCTGGGTCTGGGTCATCGTCAAATGGGCAACCCTTGTTCCACTCAGGACCAGCTTCAGTTGGGCAACGATCAGAGCCGTGGCAAATATCCTTGAATTGGGCTTGCATACCCTTTTCAATTACCCATGGAGAGCAAAGGCCATCACCATCTGGATCTGGATTTTCCATGGGGCATCCTTGCGCCCATTCTGGACCTGGCTCTGTGGGGCATTTATCTATGCCTTTACAGATATCTTCAAATTGATCTAACATCTTCTTTTCAGATACCCAAGGATCGCAAATTCCATCGCCATCGGTGTCTGGTTCACCTAGTGGGCAACCTTCGTTATTAGCAGGACCAGCCTCGTATGGGCATTTGTCAATTCCTTTACAGCTCTTGGTAATAAACCACTTAGCAGCTAGGTCTGGGTCAGTTGCAGCTTTTTCAAAGTAGTAACCCATCTTCTTTTCAGTTACCCAAGGATCGCAAATTCCATCGTTATCAGAGTCTGGGTCATCCCAGGGGCAACCCTTGTTTTCTTTTGGACCCGCTTCGGCAGGACACATATCATAGCCTTTACATACAGAAGCAAATTGTGCTAATTTGTTCTTCTGAGATACCCAAGGATCGCAAAGACCATCGCCATCAATATCTGGATTATCTTCTGGACACCCCATATTAGAGGCTGGACCTGGTTGTGCAGGACACTGGTCAATACCAGTACATACATCTTTAAATTTCTTAAGCATATTCTTTTGAGATACCCAAGGATCGCAAATTCCATCGTTATCAGAGTCTGGGTTATCCAAAGGACAGCCGTTCTCTCCTTCGCCTGGTTCATTGGGACATTCATCAATGCCTTCGCAAATGTCTGCAAATTCATCTTCTAAGCCTCTTTCATAAACCCATGCATCGCACACACCATCTTCATCGGCGTCAGGATTTCCAAGAGGACAACCTTGATTAGAAGGGTGACCATATTCGTCAGGACATTTATCCTCGTTATCAGGAACACCATCGCCGTCTCTATCTTGTGGAAGCAGGAACCCGCTCCAAGTGAGACCGCCATAGACCGTGTATTCGGGATTGACACGCGTTTTTTCGAGAATAACAGCATTTTCACCCTGGCGTTCCTCATTCTGCCACGTAATGATATTGGATACCATATTGTCGCCACCCAAGTAATAAGAGGCTCCCAAGTGAATATCCAATCCAACAGGAGTATGGAAAACAACAGCACCAGTCAACTGCTGCATTTCAAGGTTTTCGTCGACATTGTTGTTAAAGACTCCGTTGAACTTTTCAGTCTGAATATCCATGAAATATTCAGCAAAAATGGAGAGGAAATCAATGAAGTAGTACTCAGCAGCTGCACTGACAAATGGAACTCCCAAATAGACGCTTCCATCGCTGCTGGTATAGCGGTAGCCACCGTTCACGTGAATCAGGAACGGGAGTCCGTCTCCACCGTCCAGCTTGGAGAAGTCGGCAGTAGCGGCAAGACCGAATTTCATAGTCGTAGAGCTCGTACCAAAGGCATGACCCTCGCCCGTTTCCTTGTTGATATATTCCAATTCACGAATCCACAGGCCCTGCTTGTTCTGGTCCGCCGTAGGGAAAGCGGCGCTGAAGAACACGGCCACGTCCATGGGCTGGTCTTCGGGCAGGGGGAATCGGGCCTTCAAATCGGCCTTCAGATTACCAATTCCACCCGTTTTACGTCCATCGTCATTCGCAATTTCCCCGGACGTCGGGTCCTTGATAGGCAGGCTAAAGTTGTCGTAAAAGACAGGGAGGGCCATACCCACATCGAAATAGTGCCAGATACCCAAGGCAAAACCAACATTGGCACTCAGGCCCATGAACTTGGAAACTTCGCCCCAGCGAGGATCGGTAGTCCCCGTCCCGTTCAGGTTATTGTAGCCATCGGCATAGTCCATAAGGGCGAAGAACGCCAGCTTGGAGTGTCCAAGGGACTGACCGGACTGGGTCTTGTTTACACCGACAAAGCCTTCCTTGTTCAATGTCTGTGGATGGGCCGCATAGGCGCCAACAGCCAGCGCCAAGGCCAATCCCGCAATTACTCGTTTCATAGAGTCTCCTTAATGAGGGTATTTCCCAATACTTTTGCTGAAATATAGCTTTTATAGCCCTATATTCCATATTGGAATATGTAAAATGAGATAAATAGCACGCATTTCATCCTTTTTTTTTGCTTTGTTTACGAAAAATTACGGTATTTTCCTTTTTTTTTACAGGAATTTCTCGAAGATATCCGGATACATTCGGCACAAGCTGGTTAGTCCGCACCTGCTGATAATAAGGTGGTCTATCACAGGTATCTGGACAATCCTTCCTGCGGAACATATCATCCTTGTCAATTGCATATCCTCTTCGCTCGGTTCTGAACTTCCTGAAGGGTGGTTGTGGACCAAAATCACCGACACCGCCCTGTCCTCTATGGCATGGACAAATGTTTCACGCGGGTGCACCAGAGTCTGGTTCACGAGTCCCGTCGTCAGTTCATGAATGTTGATGACCACATTGGATGAATTCAAGGTTACCAGGACCATGTGCTCCTGGTTTTCGTACTTGAGGTAAGAAAGCCTCGGTTCCAGATCTTCGGGGGTAATGACATTGATGGCGCGGGCCCCCAACATATAGCGGGATGAAAGTTCAAGACAAGCAAGGACTTTCGAAGCTTTCGCTCGACCAAGACCACGAACCTTCAAAAGTTCCTTCATTGTCGGGAACTCGTTTACCGTCGACAGGTAGTCCGAAAGGTTTCGGGACAGTTGGAACACATCGCAATTGGAGCATCCACTACCAAGTACCAGGGCCAAAAGTTCCTCATTGTTCAGGGCCCCCACGCCCTTTTGTTGCATTTTTTCTCTGGGCAAAAGATTTTGTTCGCTCATGCTTCCTCCTTGAAAAAAAAGAGCGCCTACGTAATAGACGCTTTTTTCAGGCGAAATGAGCCCGGTAAATAAAATTTTTACATCAAAGACAATAAAAACGACCTATAGTTTATCGAGAAACCGCTTCCCAAAGCTCCCGCGACGTCACGCCGTAATGCTCCTTGAGGGATTTGTCCACATCGCCGCGGTAAAATTCCTGAATGCAGTCCTTGAACTTGAGAAACTGCTCTCTGGATGCCAACCCAGACTCAGCACGGAACATCTTCTTGACCATTTCCAAAGAATACCAATAAAGTTTCAACGCTTCGTCGGTCCTGGACTCCCCTACGAAAGGCGCTACAAGGGCGTCCAAGGAAGGTGGCGAACCCGAAGGGCGATTCTTGTCGTTTCGGCTTCCGTCTACAAGCTGGGCAATTCCCTCGTTCAGCCACAGAGGGACCTTGGCCCTAGTCATGGCACGGACAAAGGCATGAGTCAGTTCATGAAAAATCACGGGGCGGTAAAGTTCGCGGTACTGCATCATTCCCACGGGAATACGGAGCTTACCGTCGAAAATGGCCCCAACCCACTCTGGCCTTGGCCCTATTCCCTGATATTCAGAAGATTGGTACAAGACTACATGCATCTTGTTTTCTGGGCGGAAATCAAAAAGATGACACAGGGAGTCGTAGGCCACCTCTAAAACGGACAAAGCCTCCAACACATCGTTCCTATTTGGGCGGCCCTCGAATTCTACACGAAAATGCATGGATCGGGCAATGCCCAAATCTTCCATCTCCTTGAGAAGTGATTTCGATTTCCTTTCTAGGAATTCCAGGTCTTCGTTTCTGTAATCCAAGGTTCCAATATAAGCTATGCAATCCTCGTAGCGTTCCTGCTCATAAAGAGTGCCCGCTAAGTGAAGTTGCAGGTTTCTATCGTCAGGAGTTTTTTCTAAAAGGGCGCGGACAGCCTTTTCTGAACATTTCCAGTCTGCCGCCTCCTGACACTCATTAAATTCATCCACAAGGCGATTCGCCTCTTCTACGGCACGATTCTTTTTTGACACATCCATGTAAGTGTGTACACCATAACCCAGGGCAACAATAGCGGCGACGATAGCGAAAAGCGTTCGAAAAGGAGGCGTACTTTGAGTCATAGCCAAAAGATAGCAAGCGGATTATTCTAGATTTAGCCCCGAAAACAGAAGAACGGTGCATTTTTTGCGCCATAGGAGATTATCATGGGTTTCAAGTGCGGTATCGTAGGCCTCCCCAACGTAGGCAAGTCCACCATCTTTAACGCCATCACCAACGCCGGCGCCGAAGCCGCGAACTACCCCTTCTGCACCATCGAGCCGAACGTGGGCATGGTGAGTGTGCCGGACAGCCGCCTCGACGAACTGGTCAAGGTTTACAACCCGAAATCCATTGTCCCCGCCGTTACAGAATTCGTGGACATCGCTGGTCTCGTGAAGGGGGCTGCCCAAGGAGAAGGCCTAGGCAACCAGTTCCTCACCCACATCCGCGAATGCGAAGCTATTATGGAAGTCATCCGCTGCTTCGATGACGAAAACATCGTGCACGTGAGCGGTTCCGTGGACCCGGTCCGGGATGTAGAAATCATCGAAACCGAACTGATTTTGAAAGACCTGGATTCCGTAGAAAAGCGTCTCGCTACCGAAGCCAAGGCAGCCCGCACAGGCAACGCCGAAGCCAAGGCCCGTCTCGCCGCCTGCGAAAAACTCCGGGACACCTTCCAAGAAGGCAAGGCCGCCCGCACCGTAATGCACGATAGCGAAGAGATGGAAGGCATCGTGAAAGACCTGGCTCTTCTCACCGCTAAGCCCCTCTTCTACTGCGCCAACGTAAAAGAAGACGACATTCTCACCGGCAATGCCTACGTGGACAAGCTGAAAGAATACGCCGCAGCAAACGGTCACGAAGTCATCATGATTAGCGGAAAGATTGAAGAAGAACTTTCCGCCATGGAACCTGCGGACAAGGCGGAGTTCCTCAAGGAACTGGGCATGAAGGAATCGGGCCTGGACGCCGTGGTGCGCAAGGGCTACGAAATCCTTGGGCTCCGCACCTTCTTTACTGCCGGCGAAAAGGAATGCCGCGCCTGGACGTTCCATGCAGGCTACAAAGCCCCGCAGTGCGCAGGCGTGATCCACACCGACTTCGAGCGCGGCTTCATTCGTGCCGAAACACTCAGCTACGCCGACTTCTTGAAGCACGGCAGCTGGAACGCCGCCAAGGAAGCGGGCCTTGTCCGCACCGAAGGTAAGGACTACCTGGTGCAAGACGGCGACATCATGTACTTCTTGTTCAATGTGTAGTTAGGGGTTAGAGACTAGGATCTAGGGGCTAGGTGGTAGGAACGTCATCCTGGGCACGAAGGGCCCGGGATTCATACTTTTCATACCTATGCTTGTATAAAACAGTATGGTTCCTCGGCCTTTGGGCCAAGGATGACATTATCCACAACTGATTACTGACAACTCACTACTATTATTTCTTACCCTGTTCTGCCGCATTTTTCGCAGAACGTTTCACCCGCAGGTCGTCTATAATCGGGCGGGCGATGCAGGCCAGATTCATGGCTGTTCCGATAAGAATCAAAACACTTGCACAGTAAATTCCCACCCCCGGATCCACGCGGAGCACATTCATGCCGATAGCATTGCAGAGAGCGCCAATCTGGGATAGTACCGCCCATAGCGAAAACATAGAAAGCATGCCCAATGCAAGAGAGCCCAGGGAAGCATAATAGCCCAAAGGCGCAAGCAGGGCAAAAACCGCAGCCAAAAACAGCGCCGCCGCTATCCCGAACAAATGAAGCATGGGCTCCATCTTCGGGAAGTTAGGGATAAAGTCCTTGAACCGTTCAATAGACCTAGGGTTTCCCTCTTCCATCTTCTTGAGCAAGCTCGTTGCCGGTTCCTTGAGTTCGGTACCCAAGTCAAGTCCGAGAGCTATCTCGTACATGGAGGGTTCCGCAATGACCTGCTCGGTGCAAGACACACTTGCTAAAGGCATCAGCAAGCCCAAAATGGCCAAAAGGTAAGGCAGGCCAACCAGCCTCTGGAAAAGCCGAAAGAACTTGTTGGGCATTACTTACCTATGACATCCAGAGGATACACGCAACGGAATCCAAGTGTTTCAGACCAATACCTGGGGTCTTCGTCATCCCGGACAGACATATTAAGCATCTTTTCCTTGTCTTTCCAGGAACCGCCCTTGTAAACCCTAGAGGAGCCGAACAGTGCGCCTGTCGGGTTAGAAGATTCCACCCAGAACGAAAGCATAAAGTACTTGTCACGAGTCCATTCGGCAACGTTTCCGGACATATCGTAGATGCCCCAGGCATTGGGCTTCTTGGTAGCCACCTGCTGTGGTCCGTAGGCTTCATCTTCTTTACGCTTGTTGTAGGAGTTTTCCCTGTAGATGGCGTAAACAGATGGATCCGGAACAGAATCCAGCACCCAGGGTGATCCTTCGATACTCCCCGCACGGCCTGCAAATTCCCACTGGGCCTCAGTCGGCAAGTCGCCACCGTTCACCTGGCACACCTTGCGGGCATTTTCCCAATTGATGTTGTGGACCGGCTTTTGCGGGTGGAAGAAAGTAGATTTGTCCTTGACCCTCTGGACGGAATCTACACGGAGCATAATCTTTTCCATGAGTTCCTGAGTCATTTCAGTCACCATAATAGCGAAGGGCGACATTTCCACCACATTGCCGTAGTAGCGGAACGATCCAGAATCCAAAAGCACCAGCTTGCCACGGAGCGGATCGTTCACGATCTTTTTCAGCGGGGGTTCTGCCTGACTAGAAGAGGAGAGAACCTCAGCAGAAGAAGAAGAACTGACCACGGCAGCGGACGAAGAGGAAACCGTCTCTACCGCAGTAGGAGTGGGCTTCGGATTCAACCAGTCCTGAACTTCCTGCTGTTCAAAAATGTACTGGGGCAGCATAAAGCTACCCTGAGCTTCTATAATTTGGTCGCCAACCTGGACTTCCAGTTTCACATAGCGGTAATGATGCCTCGTGATGCCGTTGGCACCATAAATCCACACAGGCTTGTTGTTCTGCAGGGAGACAATGATTCTGGCGCCACCTTCTGGGGAGGCAAGCATTGCCGCCAAGGAATCGGAAGCATAGCCCGGAACATGTCCTTTCCAGGTCACGTCATAACGGTTCACCGGCTGACTAAACTTGAGAATCAAGAAATCTGCCTGAGCCTTAGCCACAACGGGTGTTGCAGAAGCACTAGAAGCAGGAACGCCGGCAACTGGAGCTGTCGTAGAATCCCCCTTAACCGTAGAGTCCGCAGCGGCCGCAACCGTAGAATCCGTCGTAGCCAAAGTTCCCGCAACTGGGGCCGGGGCAACAGGATAAACCAGGACAGCACCAGCAGGCTCTGGCAAAGTGGTAACCGTATCGTAGAAGATGGAATCGGGAACCAGGTAGAACCGAGCCGGCAAGGCATGGAGACTATCGAATTTTTGCTTAAAGGCCTGGTCTACGGCAGAAACGCCAGACATCTTCGACTTACGCCACAAGTCCAGGGCCTCCGCATGCACAACGTCGTACCGGGTCGAGTAAGCCTGATACGTGGGATCGTTCATCTCCAAACCAACAGAAACAGCCTGTTTCTTGGCCGGGTAAACCTTGGCAAAATCATTTGTGTCCACAGAATTGAGCACGGTGATGAGCTCACCCACATATTTGTCATAAAGAACTTCCGTATACTCAAGATTCGGAGTGGCGGCAACCTGTTCCACCGTCACGGACACCGGGCTTGCCGCAGGAGCCGTTGTCCGAAGCTGAACAAGATTGGGCTTGAAAAGCAGTGTCTTTCCACTCTGAACCATACCGATATCGGTAAAAGGCATATAGCCGTCAGCCGAGAACACAAAGGCATAAGGGCCTGGAGCTACCGGCGAAATCGTCTTGGCCACATTGCGGAGCTTGGCATCAAGGGATGAAATCTTTATAGACTTGATGGAGCTTTCCACCTTGATAACACCCGGGAGCGGGTCTTCGTTCAGCACCTGCCAGCGCCCGTTTTTCATAAATAGCAGCTTGGGCACTCTAGGAGAATAGATGTAGTCCTTGTCGAAATAGATGTACTTTTCGTCCTGGAAGGCCTTGGAATTCTTGGTCGGATAAAAACGCATCCGGAGGACATCAAAAACGGTGAGCTGGTTCTTTTCCAGGCTAAAGGCATGAAGATTGCCATAAACCGCGGGATTCACCTTGCCCTGAACCCAGTAGTATTCCTTAGGCGACTTCTTGTAGCGCAAAAAGAGGGCATTGTCCTTCAGGGGTAGAGCGGGGGCGGTTGTGGTCACAGAACCGGGAATCCTGATGGCCATCTCCGGGAAGGGCTCAAAAAGTTCACCCTCCTTATACTGGTCCATGGGCACCCTAAACATCTTGTCGCCATCGGCAAGAGCCAACACCGGCAACAAAAGCAAAACGGGCAGAATGCGCAACAAATGCATAATCGCTCCTATAAATTCTCCTAAACACCGCCTCCCGGCAGTTTATTTTCAAAAAAGATAATTACTTGGGACGATTTATGTCCTCAAAAAGCCGTTCCAATAGCCGAAAAATCAGCTATTTACGCCCATTTTCAGCAAATAACCGCCCTGGCTACCGCCGGTGGGGCCCAATTCCACCTTCCAGTCCGCCATGCGGATAATGTCGGGGTGGTGCTCGATGACAATCAGGGTGTCGCCACGGGCAGACAGGCGGCGCAACAGGTTCCAGAGAATCTGGATATCCTTCAGGTGGAGCCCCGTAGTGGGTTCGTCCAGAAGGTACACCATCTCCCCCGCCGATTTACGGGAAAGCTCCGCCGCAAGTTTCAGCCGCTGGGACTCGCCACCCGAAAGGGTGGTGACCGGCTGGCCGAGCCTCAGGTAACCGAGGCCCACGTCCCGCAGGCATTCCAGCTTGGGCAAGATTTTCGGCTGGTCCTTGAAGAACTCGCAGGCTTCGTCGATACGTAAGTCCAGAACATCGGCGATGTTCTTGCCCTTGAAAGTAACAGTAAGGGTTTCCTGGTTGTAACGCTTGCCGCCGCAGACTTCGCAGGTTTCCCAGATGTCCGAAAGGAAATGCATTTCCACCGAGATGGCGCCGCGACCTTCGCAGGCCTCGCAGCGGCCACGGGCCAAGTTGTAACTGAAACGGCCGTAATCGAAGCCCTTCACCTTGGCCTGTGGCAGTTTGGCGAATAGCTTGCGTATGTCGTCAAACACGCCCGTGTAGCTCGCGGGCGTGCTGCGAGGCGTTCCAGAGATTGGGCTCTGGTCCACCAGCAACACCTCGCCGCTTTGCTTCTTGCGGCCACGGGCCTGGAACTTCTTTTTCAGGGCCGGGAAGATTTCGTCTACCACCATGGAGCTCTTGCCCGAGCCGGACACGCCACAGACCACGCTAATGGCGCCCTTCGGGAACTTGACAGACAAGTTCTTCAGGTTGTTTTTCTTGAGCCCCTTGAACTCGTAGAACTCCGAATCTTCGGTAACGGGGCGAACCGCCATCTGGTTTGTCACGGGAATAGAACCCGTAAGGTACTTGACAGTCTCGCTCCGGGGGAACTGCTGCAGGGCGTAGGGCTTGGAAAGCTGCTTTGGAGAGCCTTCCGCCACCACCTCACCACCAAATTCACCAGCCGCAGGGCCCATATCGATAATATGGTCCGCCGCCTGCATCATCTTCATGTCGTGTTCCACCACCACCAGGGTGTTTCCCAGGTCCCGCAGGCGGTACAGAGAATCCAGCAGCTTGGCGGTATCGCTTTCGTGGAGGCCTACCGTGGGTTCGTCCAAAACGTAGAGCACTCCTTCGAGACCGCTACCGATCTGGCTTGCGAGACGGATACGCTGGGACTCGCCACCGCTCAGGGTGTCGCCTGCACGATCAAGCCCGATGTAGCCAAGTCCCACGCTGATGAGGAATTCCAGACGGCCGATGATTTCACGGAACAGGGGCTCCGCTACCGTCTTCTTGCTTTCACCGTTCTTTTCGCCCTTGAAATTTACATGGGTGAACCAGTCCAGGGCCTCGGAAATACTCATGTGATGAACATCCATGATGTTCTTACCCGCGATACGCACGGCAAGGTATTCGGGCTTGAGCCTTTCCCCGTGGCAATCGGGGCAGACTTCGCCATCCTTGAAATGTCCAAGACCAAGGCAGGTATCGCAGGCGCCCCAGTGGGTGTTGAAACTGAAATGCTTTGGGTTGAGGGCAGAATCCATGTACCAGCCGCAATCGGGGCAACCAGGCTTTTCGGAACAGGCGAGACGTCCGCCCTTTTCGTCTTCTACATACAGGATTCCATTTCCGTCGCGATAACCCCGTTCAAAGGCCTCTACCAGGCGGGCACGGTTGGATTCCTTGACCACCACGCAGTCCACCACGGCCAAAAGCTGGCGCTCCCGGGTAGGGATTTTCGGCAGCGGAAGCTCCACCAGTTTCTTGCCCAGGTAAGCCTTGCGGTATCCCTTTTCCGTCAAAATTTTAGACAACTTAATTACATCGTTGATTTCGAAGGGAGCAAGGACCGTCACCATCTTGTTCAGGTCACGGTCAAAGGCATACTGCATCAGGTCACCCGCGGAGTACGAATCCACAGGCTTCCCGCAATGCAAGCAATGCGGCGTGCCGACCCTCGCCCACAAAATGCGGAAATAGTCGTAAATCTCGGTGAGGGTCGCCACCGTACTCCGCGGACTCTTGCTGGCGCTTTTCTGGTCGATGGCGATAGCCGGGGCAAGTCCCGTGATGGAATCGATGCTCCCGTGGTCGGGGCGGCCAAGGAAGCGACGGGCGTAAGTACTGAGGGTTTCTACAAAGCGGCGCTGGCCTTCGCTAAAGAGGGTATGGAAAGCGAGGCTGGACTTGCCCGAACCCGAAACTCCGGTGATTACCGTAAGCTTGTGCCGGGGAATAGTGACGTCAATGTTTTTCAGGTTGTGCTTGCGGGCACCGTGCACCTCCATATCCAGGGAGTAAGCCTCCCCCGCCTTGAGGGACCTGTCGAACTGCTTGTTCTCCCCATGCTTTTTCAAAAGCACAGGCGCCAGGTATTTGCCTGTCTGGCTTTTCTTGTTCTTTGCAATCTGCTCCGGAGTGCCTACGGCCACGATGCGTCCGCCGCCTACACCCGCTTCGGGCCCGAGGTCGATAATCCAGTCGGCGCACTTGATCACATCCAGATTGTGCTCAATGACCACCACGCTGTTCCCGAGGCTCCGCAAGCGGTTCAGGCATTCCAAGAGCCTGCGGATATCTTCAAAGTGCAGCCCCGTAGTGGGTTCGTCCAGCAGGTAAAGGGTCTTGCCCGTGCCCGGGCGACGCAGTTCCGAGGCAATCTTGATGCGCTGGGCCTCGCCGCCGCTGAGGGTGGTAGAAGGCTGGCCAAGCGTCAGGTAACCCAGGCCCACTTCCTTGAGCAAGTTCAAGGGTTCTGCAATTTTCGGCAGGTCCTTGAAAAATTCCGCCGCATCGGCAATGCTCATTTCCAGAATTTCGGAAATGTTCTTGCCCTTGAAATAAATTTCGCGGGTGGCATCGTTAAAACGCTTGCCGTCGCACACATCGCAGGTCACCTGGACGCTGGGCAAAATGTGCATGTCCACCACTTTTACGCCCGCCCCTTCGCAAGCGTCACAGCGGCCGCCCTTCACGTTAAAGCTGAAACGGCTCTTGGTGTAGCCACGGACCTTGCTTTCAGGCAGGCTACCGAACAGGTCGCGGATATCGTCCCAAATTTTCGTGTAGGTCGCCGGATTGCTCCGGGGCGTGCGACCGATAGGCGTCTGGTCGATTTCGATTACCTTGTCGATGTTCTCAAGACCTTCCAGATGGTCGAACTTGCCCACAGGCTCTTCGGAGTTGTAAAACACGCGGGCAAGTTCACGACGCAGAATCTGGTTCACGAGAGTGCTCTTTCCGGAACCCGAGACGCCCGTCACTACAGTGAAGGCGCCGTCCAGCGGGATTTCCACGTCGATGTTCTTCAGGTTGTTTTCGGACGCACCACAGATTTTCAGCTTGGGGGTATTCTTGTCAATCTTCTTGCGGTTTGCCGGAATCTCGATGGCCTTGCGGCCGCTCAGGTAGGCGCCCGTAAGCGAAGACTTGTTCTTTTCCAGTTCTTCTACAGTTCCGGCAGCCAAAATCCGGCCACCCTCTACGCCGGCACCGGGCCCTACATCTATGACGCAGTCGGCGTGACGCATGGTGTCTTCGTCGTGCTCCACGATGACCAGGCTGTTGCCCTGGGCTCGCAGGTGCTCCAGCATTTCCAGGAGCTTGTCGTTATCCCGCGGGTGGAGTCCGATACTGGGCTCGTCCAGAATGTAAAGCACCCCCTGGAGCCCAGCCCCTACGGCACTGGCCAGGCGGATTCGCTGGGCCTCGCCGCCACTCAGGGTAGAAGCCTTGCGGCTGATGTTCAGGTAGCCAAGGCCAACCGTCTTCAAGAAATTCAGGCGACCCCGGATTTCGCGGAAGATTTCCTTGCCTATCCGCAATTCCTTTTCGGAAAGTTTCAGGCCGTTGAAAAAGTCGGCGGACTTATCGACGGACCAATCCGTAAGTTCCGTGATATTGTGGCCATGAAACTCCACCGCATTCGCCATGCGGTTGATGCGGGTACCCCCGCACTCAGGACAGACGCCGATTTTCATAAACTTGCGGAAATGGAAAATATGCCACATGTCCCACAGTTCCTGCATCACGGAGACCACTCCGCTTTCGTTGCCACTGGGAGGGCCGTACAAGAAGGCGTGACGCTGCTTTTCGGTCAGTTTTTTCCAGGGAGTATCCAGGGAGCAGTGCATCTCGTTGGCGATGGTCCGCAAGTTCCGCCAGCCAAAATCAGAAAAAATAATCGTGCCCGTGTCCTTCTTTTGGCAAGCAAAACAGCCCTGCTTGATAGAAAGGTTCGGGTCGGGCACTACCAGGTTCAGGACGAACTCGCAACTTTCTCCCATGCCCTTACAGGCGGGGCAACGACCCTTGGGGTCATTAAAACTGAAGAACCGCGGTTCCAGTTCCGGAATGGAAATTCCGCACTTGGGGCAGGCCAACTCCGTACCCTGCAAGCGGTATTCCTCCTTCACATTTCCTGCGCCATCCTTGCCCTCACCTGCCGACAGCAAGAAACTCACCAGCTTTCCGTCGGTCAGCTTCAGCGCCCCTTCCAGAGCCTCCCGCAGGCGGCTCATGTTCTTGCGTTCCAGAGTCATGCGGTCGATGACCGCCTCGATGGTGTGCTTCTCGTAACGCACCAGGGCGGGCACTTCCTCAATCCTGTAAATCACACCATCCACACGGGCGCGCACAAAGCCGTCTTCCTTGAGTTCGGCCAGTTCCTTGCGGTATTCGCCCTTGCGTTCCTGCACGATGGGGGCCATCACCGTAATCTGCTTGCCCTCGTCGCCTACGTACAAATTATCTACAATCTGGTCCACAGTCTGAGCCTTGATGACCCGGCCGCACTTGGGGCAGTGGGGCACGCCCAGTCGGGCAAAAAGCAGGCGGTAATGGTCCAGAATCTCTACCACCGTACCCACGGTACTACGGGGGTTGCGGTTCACCGTTTTCTGGTCGATGGAAATCGTAGGCGAAATGCCGCGAACGCTCTCCACCTCGGGGTGTTTCATGCGACCGATGAACTGACGGGCGTAGGCAGACAGGGATTCTACGAAACGGCGCTGGCCCTCCTGAAACACCGTATCAAAGGCAAGGCTAGACTTGCCCGAACCCGAAACGCCGGTCACCACCACTATAGAATCGCGGGGAATCTTCAAATCCACATGTTGCAGGTTGTGTTCATGGGCGTCGCGAATATCAATAAACTTGGTCATACGAGAAATATAGAAAAACAGCTTTTGTTCACCACAAGGATAGTGAACATCTGAACACATTCAAAGGCACCTACACGCCCCCTATGCTGGAGCAGCGAAATATGTATTAATCCGAACAAAAACGCAAGCCAGTTTTCAACAGCCAAGGCGAATTCCTCGGCACCCCTCAAAACTACTACACATTTGTTCACTATCAAATATACACAAACGCGGGGCGCTTATCAAGAGCCCCTCCCCCATGTCATCCCGGCCTTGTACCGGGACCTTATGCAACTATTGTTGACATCGAGGAAGCAGGGACGGGCTCTCGCGGCTCTGCAACAGCACAAGAGTTCAAATGCGTTGCACCATTTGGACCAGGTTGTTCCTTACGTTGTATTCTACAAAACCGTTCTTCTGGTAGAAATCCATCAATCTAGCATCTTTTTCGCATTCCAGAAAAACAATCCCGCCGCCTACGATATCCTGACATTCCTTAACCTTAGCCATACAAATGTCAAGCAAAGCATCGCCGCTTATGGGGTGTTGAACCGCCTTTGAATAATTTTTCCCTAATTGGGCAATAAGATACGATGAGGCGACATAGACGTTTCGATCTCTATCGTAGGAAGCGAATTTCGCCCATTTGCGCTTTGTGCTATTGGACATCTCCACAAACTTAGCGGGTATAGAAATCGGCTTAATCGTCAATGAAAAATATCCCAACAGTTCCTGATTGACGGACGACAAAACTAAATGAGTCATAGAGAGATTCTGCCTGGAAAAGCTCTCCGCCTTCTTTTTTAGAAAGGACTCCACATCGTCATTCTTTTGCGCAGGCGTCGTTCCCAAAGTGGACTTATATGTACTGGAGAAATTCTTAATTTCTCCATTTACAAAAAAACTTGCTCCGGAATCGAGCAAGTCAATAATACGGTAACTGGAAAATTCATTCATCATTTGGCAAATAACTTATTGATTCGTTTTATTTCAGCTGTTTTGTTCTTGGATTTCCATGAAACCCACTTGGACTTCTTGCCAGACCGAATCAATGCGTCTAGCAAGGAGTCAGCCACCTTCTGACTCCTTATCGAAAAATCCTTAGAAATGCTAGCCGTTGACATGTTACTCCTCGACACGATCATGTTTTTACACATTTGTTCACCATCAAATATACACAAATTCGGCGCAATTGTCAATAGCCCCCTCCCCCATGTCATCCCGGCCTTGTGCCGGGATCTCATGCAACTATTGTTGACACTTTGTAAAAACAAAGGAACAAACATGAACAAGCCTAACAAAAGACCTTGCCCCGTCCGCAAGCAACCCATTCCCGAAAAACTAGTCGGCAAGGTGTTCATCGACCCTAAATACGACACCGGTTTTCAGGAATTCTTCAACAGCGAAGACGCTCTCAAGGACTTTCTTGACGGACTCCTCGACCTTCATGGCGACGACAAGATCAAGAGCCTCGAATACGCCTTCAACTACGCCACTCGATTCAGGGTCCCGCAAAGCAGGAAGATTATAATGGACATATTCGCAACAACCGGCTCCGGGCGAATGCTGGATATTGAGATGCAAAGGGCGGAACACGGGTTCTTTATAGACCGAACAGTCCTCTACAAGGCGTTCATGATTATCAAAAGCAAGCAAAAGATGGAAGAATCGAAGGAATTCCTGGCCCTGAGCAAAGACGAGAAGGAATACAGGCGGTACGAACTCCCCGAGACAATCTCCATCTGGATATGCGATTTCGACATGCCTGAATTCTGCAAGGACTACATAGACGAATGGTCCATTTACAGTAGAAATTCGCTGCGAAACGGGATCCGGGAAAACATTTTCCCGAAAAATAAGTATATTATGGTAAGTCTTCCAAATTTTAACAAGACTCCACAGGAAGTCGAGTCGCCCACGGACGTCTGGCTCTACCTGCTGAAACACGCCGGGACCGGAGAAGAACTCCCCAACTTCGGAAGCAGCATCGTCGACGAGGCTCTGGAGCGAATCCGTATCGACAATTTGGACGACGCAACCCTACAAACCTTGGAGAAGGACATGATCGCTCAGGAAGAAATCGACTGCCGGTTAGCCGGGGCAAGAATCGAGACCCGACTCGAAATGGTCGACGCAATGCTTGCCCGCAACTACTCCGACGACGAAATCTCGCTCATTTCTGGCCTATCCAAAGAAGAAATCGCCAAGAGGCGCTCCTCCCGCTAATCACGGGCGTTCCCTGCTGCGCAGGGGCGGGCCCTCCCGGCATAAAATTGCGGCCTCACGCCGCAATTTTTCCGTCTAGAGGGCCGAGCGCGGGACACCAGCGGCCCTCCCGGCCCTTCGGGCTTCGATCCCTAACGCGGAATGCGGGAAACGAAATATCTAAACAAGATTCACACCAGTCCTCACGAACCGTTCCAGACGATAAACTTCGTCAAACGGAACCTGTAAAGATCCTCCCTTAAACGTAAGCGAATCCCCATTTCGGTCATCACAATAACGACCAATGAAACAAATCACCCTCAAGGCAGTCAAGAGGCGATCTTTGTGAATCCTTCGGCCATCATAAGCGCCAAGATATTTCAGGATACGCAATAGGTAGCCATCCTTTATTTCACGCCTCCACTGGGTAAATGCATCAAAAAGAGCGAGGAAATCCTCATTAAACGCCTACGGACGCTCTACACAACTCGCAGAGTTGGTCTCCCGGAAAGATTGAAGAATTTCATCACCCACTTTTTGAGCGATATCTAAAAACATCCCCTGAAGTTGTTCCGGAGAAATACCCTTGACCACATTTTTGTTTTTCATATTTAATCCTTTTTCATGTTTGTTTGACATACCGGGTTACAAAGAACCTCCCGGCCTAGGCACAAGAAATGTAGCCTATAGAAAAAAGATTCCAAGGGGATTTTACGGGCGTTCCCTACCTGCGGTCCATGGCAGAGGTGGGCTCTCGCAGCACCCACTCCTAATTCGACAACAGCATCAGATCGAAGTACATCATGCGCGTATGCAAAGCCGACGTAGATTCGATATTCCGGTATTCACGTTCCTGCTGCTCCGACGAGAACATGAACCTGAAACCGTTTGCCTCGTAGAATGCGAGCGGGACCGGCTGATTGTAGGCATCCACCACCAGGTAACGACAACCTGTCTTGTTGTCCGGATCGACAAACCACTGCTTGATGTAGTCAAGAAGTTCGCTGCCGACACGCCTGTTCTTAAAGGAATTGTTCACCCCAAGACGCCCGATGAGAACCGCCGGATAAATCAGGTCACGTTTTTCCCACGGGAGTTGCCTGCCAATCAGCTTTTTCCGCGCATTCGGAAGGTAATTCGTAAATATGCTCGCGTTCGAGACAGTAAACGCGCAGACAATATCCCTCAGCGATCCCGCATCGACAAACGCATAAGTCTTCCCCATCAACTGGCGGCTGTAATTGACGGAATCATTCTGGAAAAAGGAATCAAGGTCCTCGTTGCCGCAGGAGAAAAGGTTGCAACGGTCCAGAACTGACGGCGTGAGCACCGTACGTACGCAACTAGACTCTAGAAAGGCCATTTGCCTTCGGCCCTCAGCTTAGCGATACGTGCGGCGTTGCGCATGTCGAAACCGCTCCACTCGGCAGATTGCCGGGAAAAGTCGACGGAGCCGCGGTTCTCTTCGGCAGCCTTCGCGTTCTCCACGAAAGATGTCGCAGCTGCACCCGTCAGAATCGGTATGTTGCTAATAGCTAGGGCCATAAATCCTCCACAATATACATTTTTACCGCACCTTTTGCAAACACCATTCTACCAATTCCTCCGTTTCTTCCGCCAAACGCTACACAAACGTTCACTATATCAATATACAAAAACAATATGCCAAAGTCAATACCCCACTCCCTCCTGTCATCCCGGCCTTGAGCCGGGATCTCATTATGCAACTATAGTTGACATCAATGGGCTACGGGCGTTCCCTGCTGCGCAGGGGCGGGCTCTCGCGGCACGAAGCCGTGGCTTATTTTGCAGACTTATCGTTGGACAGTTTCTTTGTCTCTTCCAAGAATAGATCGAAATCGCTTTTCAGGTTGGCCAATTCCTTTTGACGGAACAGGCTGTATTCTCGCTCCGCCTTCTCCATGGCCTCATCGTGGCTTATCTTCCCCTTGCCTTCCAGGATTTTCCGCTGGCTCATGACAATCTGACTGTCCAGAGCCGCAACCCAGTCCTGCATTTTCATCGGCTTTTCGTCAAGGGCCTGCAATTCGGCGAAATCAAGAAATTGCGACACCATCAGGTTCAAACGCTGGAGTTCCTTTTCCGACAGGAAGTTCTTGGCGATTTTCACATCGTCTTCCGTGATGTAGTTTCCCTTGAAATTTGTCATGCCGACGAACGGTTTCTCGCTATCAACACGCTCGTATATAAGCTCTGCCGCCGTATGTTCATGGACGGCGTAATGCAGCTTGTTCTGGACTGTCGCAAAGAAATCCTTGGTAATCTTTTTACGAGGATCGTAGTCAATGGATGTCGCGTAAATATCCGTAACCTGCTGGTAGAAATTGCGTTCCGACGAGCGAATGTCGCGGATTCGTTGCAAGAGTTCCTTGAAATAGCGATTTCGGCCGTTTTTCAGCCTTTCATCGTCAAGGGAAAAACCCTTCTGAATGAATTCATGCAGCCTTGCCGTGGCCCACCGCCTGAATCTTGTGGCTACAGGGGACTGGACACGGTAACCGATGGCGATGATGACATCGAGATTGTAATGATCTATTTCTCGGCGAACTTCCCTCTTGCCTTCCTGTTGAACTATAAAGAATTTCTTTATAGTTGCCTCTCTCGGCAGTTCCATATCCACATAAATATTCTCTATGTGCTGACCGATATTTTGACGGGTTGTCTCATACAGTTCGGCAAGCTGAACCTGAGTCACCCATACATCTTCATCGGCAAAACGCACCGAAACGTCAGTTTTGCCGTCTTTATCGTGATATAGCAGAAATGTATTTTCCAGTTCGCTTTTCATACTGCACAAATATACACTATTTTATCAAAAAGTCAATACCCAAATTCGTTTTTTTTGAAAAAAGGGCGTTCCCTGCTGCGCAGGGGCGGGCTCTCGTGGCATAAAATTGCGGCCTCACGCCGCAATTTTTCCGCCTAGAGGGCCGAGCGCGGGAAACCAGCGGCCTTCCCGGCCCTACGGGCTTCGATTCCTAACGTAGAAAGCAAGATGTAAAAAGATCAACGCAGTAAAATTGTTATAATCAATACGAAAATTGGTATAAATAATACAAATTTTGGTATAATTTATTGCATTTTCTATAAAAATAATATAAATTTTGAGAAAATCTCTCAAAATTCACACAAAAACAGGCTACAACCATGCTTTTTTCGTTTACCGTCGGAAATTATCGCTCATTCAAGGAAAGCAAGACCTTCTCAATGAAGGCTGCATCCATCCAGGAGCACAAGGATTTTGTCCGTGAAAGCAACAATGCCAAATTGCTGCCGGTCGCCGCCGTTTATGGCGCAAACTCCAGCGGTAAGAGCAACCTGCTTTCGGCATTAAGGACAATGAAAAACGTCTTGCTCTCGTCCGTAAAGACCAACCCCACCGAAAAACTGAAAACCGATACATTCAAGCTCGACGAGGAATACCCCCAGAAGCCCACCCTGTTCGACGCCGTATTCTCGACCAACGGTACAACTTACAGGTATGGTTTCGAATACACCGAGACAACAATAACCGGCGAATGGCTCTATACGGTAAACAACGACCGGGAGAAAAACCTCTTCATCAGGAACAGCGAAGGCATCGGCATTTCCAAGGATTTTCCGGAAGGAAAGGACAAGGAAGAGGCTACTGCAGAAAACAGGCTTTTCCTGTCACTGGTCGCGCAGCTCAATGGGAAAACCTCCCTAGCCGTCATGAAATGGTTCGAAGATTTGCGAGTAATGTCCGGCGCATACGACTCTGATTTTCAAAAATATTCCTACGATTACCTGTTTGCCGACAATCCAAAATCTCAATTGGCCCTGACCTTTATCAATATGATGGATTTGGGTTTTACGAGTATCAGGAAAGCCGATACGGAGGACGACAAAAAAGGATCTTTGGACTTCGAAGGCAAGCCTAAAGCCGGATTCGAACCAATCTTTGATCTTGCTTGGGCCCTTTTCCCGCCCAAAATACAAACCGGGCACAAGGTGCTCCTCAAAGACGGCTCATTTACCGAGGCATTCTTCCCCAACGACGAAATGGAATCAGAGGGGACGAAGAAAATCATCAATATGTCCGGTCCCATTGTGGATTCCCTTCTAAACGGCGGAATCTTAGTCGTCGACGAGTTCGACGCCAAACTGCATCCCTTGCTTACAAAAAAAATCATCGACACATTCAACTCCCCCGAAACAAACCCGTACAACGCACAGCTGATATTCGCCACTCACGATACGAACCTGCTCAGCAACAAGATATTCCGCAGGGACCAGATCTGGTTTGCCGAAAAGAACCGCGAAGACGAATCCACCGACATCTATCCGCTAAGCGAAATCAAGGAACAGAACGGAGACAAAATTCGAAACGACAGGGTATACGAAAAGGACTACATCAACGGGAAATACGGCGCAATTCCGTACTTGAGGGGTTAACGTGAAAAAACTCTCCGTAGAACAAATCGCACAAGAAGAGAAGCTCCGCGCCCCGAAGCCCGCTACAGGCATCCCCAGGGAAAGGTTTGTCAAGGTCACCTTTCTAATCGTGACCGAAGGCACCAAAACCGAGCCCAACTACCTGAATGCGCTAAAAAAGGAACTCGAAGCCACCAACCGCTTCAATATCGATATTTCCATCGAAGGCAAGGGCAAGGCCACAAAGGCTCTCGTCAACAAGATCGTTCGCCAAATAGAGAACTGCAACCAGGAATACGACCGAGTCTGGGCCGTTTTCGACAAGGACGCATTTGACGACTTCGATGACGCGATCTGCCTAGCCGGAAGCAAGAACATCAATTGTGCCTGGTCCAACGAAAGCTTCGAACTTTGGCTTTTGTTGCATTTCAAGGATGTATCCGCCCCCACCGGGCGCAAGGACCTGTTCAACGAATTGGAACGGGCCATCAGGAACGTCCTGCACAAAAACAATCCAGAAGCCATTTTCGACCTTTCCAAGAGCAACGACAAGATCTACGAGCTGGTCACAAGTTTGGGCAGCGAGGCAAAAGCCATCCAGAGAGCCACCGCGTTAAAACAGAACTACAAGGCAACCGTCAAACCCAGCGACCAGAATCCCTGTACGCACATGGACTCACTGATTCACGAACTAAGGCACCCAGAATCTATACCGGTGAGGATTTAATAGATACATAAATAACATTTTTTCTATAGGTAGTCCATGTCGAATTGTCAGCTACCCATTTTTAGGACTGGTTTAAAGTATACAAAATCACCCTGTTCTCATCAACCGATACTCCATTGGAGCGAGGTTGTTTAAGGAGTCGTGGGGTCTTTCGTTGTTGTAGTAATCCGTC
>Ga0256405_10000394_pt1 | contig 145632 bp, 127 predicted proteins | sample RumenRJG_02DNA_FD_189096 | JGI IMG/M metagenome (GOLD analysis project Ga0256405, IMG submission 189096) | Bovine rumen microbial communities from Lethbridge, Alberta, Canada - RJG_02 | ecosystem: Host-associated > Mammals > Digestive system > Stomach > Rumen | place: Canada: Alberta... | reverse complement strand
TGGCATAAAATCTCTTACCCAATAGTCTTTCGTGTGAGAAACAGTTCCCATACCTTTGTGATATGTCCCAATAATGTCCCAAAGTTCTAATTTCAGTTCGGGGTAGTGTCTTTCCAACAGGCTTGACAAGACGACCTTACTTTTTTCTTTTTCTGTTATTATCATATCGTAATTCTTTTTAATGTTAAACATGATGATTCGTCGACTAATCACGGCGCAAAGATACAACATATTTAATACTTGGACCAAACTTTTTTGTTAACTTTTGTTAGAGTTTTCGGAATAGTAATTTATGGATTATTAATATGTTATATTAATATTTGTATTAAAATTTCCATCGTATTTATATTATAAAAATTGCATGTTTTATGTCTATGACTTAAAGTGCTAAGGAAAAATAGTGATGCACATTTTGCGACGTTTTACCACCAAAATCGTCTGGAGATAAAACATAAAAAGGGACCTGCCCAAACGGACAGGTCCCTTTCATTATATCAGAGAGTTTATTTACTCCTCTACTGCTGCCTGCGCGGCGGCAAGACGGGCGATGGGCACACGGAATGGAGAGCAAGATGCGTAGTTCATGCCAATCTTAGCACAGAACTTCACAGAGCTGGGCTCACCACCATGCTCACCACAGATACCGCAACGGAGTTCAGGACGTACCTCACGACCAGCCTTCACAGCATACTTGATGAGTTTGCCGACACCCTTCTGGTCGAGTACCTGGAACGGGTCAACCTTCAGGATCTTCTTATCGAGGTATACAGGCAGGAACGAAGCGATATCGTCACGGCTGTAACCGAAGGTCATCTGTGTCAGGTCGTTGGTACCGAAGGAGAAGTACTGTGCCTCAGTAGCGATGCGGTCAGCGGTCAGGGCAGCACGAGGAATCTCAATCATCGTACCAATCTCAAACTCTACCTCAATGCCATACTCAGCGAATACCTCCTTAGCAGCGTCCTGGATGACTTCCTTCTGCTGCTTCAGCTCATAGAGTGTACCAATCAGCGGAACCATGATCTCAGGCATAGGATTCTTACCCTCCTTCTTCAGCTCACAGGCTGCACCGAGGATGGCACGTGTCTGCATAGCGGTAATCTCAGGGAAGGTGATACCCAGACGGCAACCACGGTGACCCAGCATCGGGTTGTTCTCTGCGAGAGAGTCTACACGGCGCTTGATATCCTCTACGCTGACACCCATCTCCTTCGCCATGGTCTCCTGACCAGCGAGATCGTGGGGAACGAACTCATGCAATGGGGGATCCAGCAGACGTATGTTCACGGGCAGTCCATCCATCGCCTCCAAGATACCCTTGAAGTCTGCCTTCTGATAAGGAAGCAGTTTAGCGAGAGCCTTCTCACGACCAGCAGCATCCTTCGACAGAATCATCTCACGCATGGCGATAATCTTCTTGTCCTCGAAGAACATGTGCTCGGTACGTGTCAGACCGATACCCTTGGCACCAAAGTTGCGGGCAACCTGTGCATCGTGTGGAGTATCAGCATTGGTGCGAACCTGCAACTTGGTGTACTTGTCGCAGAGGTCCATCAACTCCTTGAAGTCACCGCTCAGCTCAGCAGCCTTGGTGGGAACCTCGCCAGCATATACCTGACCAGTAGTACCGTTCAGAGAGATATAGTCACCCTCCTTATATACAACACCGTCAATCTCTACGGTCTTATCCTTATAGCTTACGTTCAGAGAGCCAACACCAGATACGCAGCACTTACCCATACCACGAGCCACAACGGCAGCGTGAGAGGTCATACCGCCACGTGCGGTGAGGATACCCTCAGCGGCAGACATACCGGCAAGGTCCTCAGGAGAGGTCTCGATACGAACGAGAACCACCTTATGACCATCCTTATGCCACTCCTGAGCATCGTCAGCATGGAACACGATCTGACCACAGGCAGCACCTGGAGAAGCGGGCAGACCCTGTGCAATCACCTTAGCGGTAGAGAGCGCTTTCTTGTCGAAGACAGGATGCAACAGCTCGTCAAGCTTCTGAGGCTCGCAACGCAGGATAGCAGTCTTCTCATCAATCTTACCCTCATGGAGCAGGTCGATGGCAATCTTCACCATGGCAGCACCAGTGCGCTTACCATTACGTGTCTGGAGGAACCAGAGCTTGCCCTCCTGAACGGTGAACTCCATATCCTGCATGTCACGGTAGTGCTCCTCCAGTTTCTCCTGGATACCATTCAGCTGAGCATAGATCTCAGGCATTGCCTCCTCCATAGAAGGATACTTGGCAACACGCTCAGCCTCAGAGATACCAGCACGCTCAGCCCAACGCTGAGAACCCAGCTTGGTGATCTGCTGTGGTGTGCGGATACCGGCAACAACGTCCTCACCCTGAGCATTGACAAGATACTCACCGTTAAACACGTTCTCACCATTGGCAGCGTCACGGCTGAAGCATACACCAGTAGCAGAGGTGTCACCCATGTTACCGAATACCATCGCCATGACAGAAACAGCTGTACCCCACTCGTCGGGAATACCCTCCATCTTACGATACAGGATAGCACGCTCGTTCATCCAAGAACGGAACACGGCGCAGATAGCACCCCACAACTGCTCGATAGGATCGTCGGGGAAGCTCTTGCCGGTGCGCTCCTTGATGGCAGCCTTGAACAACTGAACGAGTTTCTTCAACTCGTCAACGCTCAGGTCTTTGTCCAGCTTCACGCCACGCTCAGCCTTCACCTTCTCGATAATCTCCTCGAACGGGTCGATATCCTCTTTGTTCACGGGTTTCATCTCCAGCACGACATCACCGTACATCTGGACGAAACGACGATAAGAGTCATAAACGAAGTGAGGATTGTTGGTCTTCTTAACCATACCTTCGGCAACCTCGTCATTCAGACCCAGGTTCAGGATGGTGTCCATCATACCCGGCATAGAGGCACGGGCACCCGAACGTACAGAGACAAGCAGTGGGTTCTCCTTGTCGCCGAACTTCGAGTTCATCAGACCCTCGATATGCTTAACGGCAGCCATCACATCATCGTTCAGGAGTTCCATAATCTTCTCCTGACCAACCTGATAGTACTCGTTACAGCAATCAGTAGTAATTGTAAAACCTGGAGGAACGGGAACACCAATCAGGTTCATCTCAGCAAGGTTAGCTCCCTTACCGCCCAGTTCCTCACGCATTTTTGCGTTACCTTCAGCTTTTCCGTTACCAAAGGTATAAACTCTTTTTTGGCTCATAAGATTAGCAATGTATTATTATATGTTAACATAAATTGATGTCAATAGTTCTGCAAAGATAATATAAAATTCTGATGCTTGCAAATTTTCTTGCCAATATTTGGTGATAAAGAAAAAAAGCACTATCTTTGCACGACATAAAACAAATCAATTAAAACAAATATTAAGTAGGTAATATTATGAAACCGTTAAACAAACATTTTGCGCCTAAGAGCGTTATGCCTGAAAAGGTGATTCAGTTTGGTGAGGGTAACTTCCTCCGTGCTTTTGTTGATTGGATTATCTGGAACATGGACCAGAAGACCAACTTCAATGGATCTGTTGTTGTCGTACAACCTATCGACAAAGGTATGGTTGAGTGGCTGAATGGTCAGGACTGCCTGTACCACGTTAACCTGCAGGGTCGTGAGAATGGTCAGCCTGTCAACACGCTGGAGCGTATCGACGTGATCAGCCGTGCACTGAACCCTTACTCTCAAAATGATGCTTTCATGGCACTTGCTGACCAGCCGGAGATCCGTTTCGTCATCTCTAACACCACTGAGGCAGGTATTGCTTTCGATCCCGCTTGTAAGCTGGACGACAAACCCGCTTCTTCTTATCCTGGTAAACTCGTGCAGTTGCTGTACCGTCGTTATCAGACCTTCAACGGCGACCCCACGAAGGGATTGATCATCTTCCCCTGTGAGCTGATTTTCCTCAATGGTCACGTACTGAAGGACTGCATCAACAAGTACATTGAGCTGTGGCAGTTGCCCGCAGACTTCAAGAAGTGGTTTGACGAGTGCTGTGGTGTCTATGCTACCTTGGTAGACCGTATCGTTCCTGGTTTCCCACGCAAGGAGATTGCTGAGATTCAGGAGAAAGTGGGCTATCGCGACAACCTCGTCGTTCAGGCAGAGAACTTCCACCTGTGGGTTATCGAGGCTCCGAAGGAAGTTGCCAATGAGTTCCCCGCAGACAAGGCAGGACTGCACGTATTGTTCGTTCCTTCAGAGGAGCCATACCACAAGCGTAAGGTAACCCTGTTGAATGGTCCGCACACCGTTCTCTCACCTGTTGCATACCTGAGTGGTGTAAACATCGTTCGTGACGCTTGCAACCATGAGGTTATCTCCAAGTATATCCACAAGGTACAGTTCGACGAGCTGATGCAGACCCTCGACCTGCCGATGGACGAGTTGCAGAAGTTTGCCGCTGACGTACTGGAGCGCTTCGACAACCCATTCGTTGACCATCAGGTAACGAGCATCATGCTCAACAGCTTCCCGAAGTTCCAGGCTCGCGACCTCCCCGGTGTGAAGACCTATCTGGAGCGCAAAGGCGAGCTGCCTAAGGGTCTGGTATTCGGTCTTGCCGCTATCATTACTTACTATAAGGGTGGCAAGCGTGCCGATGGTGCCGAGATTGTTCCTAACGACGACCAGAAGATCATGGACCTGCTGAAGGAACTGTGGGCTACCGGTGATACCCAGAAAGTAACAGACGGTGTACTCAGTGCAGAGTTCATCTGGCAGGAGGACCTCAACAAGATCCAGGGTCTGAATACCATGGTAAAGCAGTTCCTCGACCTCATCCAGGAGAAGGGTATGCTGGAGGCTGTGAAGACAATCCTGTAATTCACACATTATTAATATATAAAAGTGAGCTGACGCTTGGTTGGCTCACTTTTTTTTCGTACCTTTGCATGCTAAACTTTAAAGCATACGCATGAGTGATTGTATCGAGATAAAAGGGGCACGGGTCAATAACCTGAAAAACGTAGACGTGAAGATTCCACGTAACAAACTGGTGGTCATCGCCGGTGTGAGTGGCAGTGGCAAGTCGTCACTCGCCTTCGACACCCTCTATGCAGAAGGACAACGCCGTTATGTGGAGAGTCTGTCGAGTTATGCCCGTCAGTTCCTGGGACGAATGAACAAACCCGAGTGTGACTTCATCAAGGGTATCCCCCCCGCTATTGCCATCGAGCAGCGGGTTATCTCTCGTAATCCCCGCTCCACCGTAGGTACCACCACAGAGATTTACGAGTATCTACGACTGCTCTATGCCCGCATCGGACGCACCTATTCGCCCATCAGCGGACAGGAGGTGAAGAAGCACTCTACCGAGGACATCATCCAATGCACGCAGCAATACACCAAGGGCACTAAGTTTGTGGTCATGGCTCCCATCGTCATCCCGGAGGGACGCACCCTGGAGCAGCAACTGAAGATGTATGTACTCAACGGTTATGCACGCATCTTCGTCAATAGTGATTTCCAGCGTATTGATGATTTTCTGAGTAATCAGAATACTCCGAGTACTCCGAATACTCCGAGTAATCCGAGTACTCCGAATAATTACTACCTCGTCATTGACCGCCTGACGGTCGATGACGCGAAGGATGCCATCTCCCGCCTTGTCGACTCTGCCGAGACGGCTTTCTATGAGGGCAACGGGGAGTGCCGGCTGATGTTCCTGCCCTCTATGCTCAGCTATGATTTCTCCATGCGCTTCGAGGCGGATGGCATGAAGTTCGAGGAGCCATCCGACAACCTTTTCTCCTTCAACTCCCCCGTGGGTGCCTGTCCTGAGTGCCAGGGCTTTGGCAAGATCATCGGTATCGACGAGCATCTGGTGATTCCCAACAGCACCCTGTCGGTATACGACGGCTGTGTGGTATGCTGGCATGGTGAGAAGATGGGTATGTGGAAAGAGGAGTTCTGCCGGCGTGCCGCGAAGGACGGCTTCCCTATCTTCGAACCTTACTACAACCTGACGCAGCAGCAGAAGGACATGCTGTGGCATGGACTCCCCTCCGAACGCCATAAGGACATTCACGACCAGGTCAGCATCGATGCTTTCTTCCAGATGGTGAAGGAGAACCAGTATAAGATCCAATACCGGGTGATGCTAAGCCGCTATCGTGGTAAGACGACCTGTCCGAAATGTCACGGCACCCGTCTGAAGCCGGAGGCTGACTATGTGAAGATTGGCGGACGCAGCATCTCTGACTTGGTGCAGATGCCCGTCGTCCGACTGAAAGACTGGTTCGACCACCTGGAGCTCACAGAACAGGAGCAGCAGATCGGGAAGCAGTTGCTCACAGAGATCAACTCGCGCCTGCAGTTCCTGCTGGACGTGGGACTGGGCTACCTGACTCTTAACCGCATGTCCAACTCACTCAGTGGTGGTGAGAGTCAGCGCATCAACCTGACGACATCCCTCGGCTCCTCGCTCGTGGGTTCCTTATATATATTAGACGAGCCCAGCATCGGACTGCACAGCCGTGATACCGACCGGCTCATCAAGGTGCTCAAGGAGTTGCAGGCTCTGGGCAATACCGTGGTCGTCGTGGAGCATGACGAGGAGATGATGCGTGCCGCCGACTACCTCATCGACGTGGGTCCTGATGCCGGACGACTGGGCGGTGAGATTGTGTATGAAGGGAATATCCCCAATGACATCGCTCATTCCTCACTGCTCATTTCCAAATTCCCCAAGAGCCATACCGTCAAATACCTGTTGCATGAGGAGCAGATTCCTGTTCCCGTGAGCCGTCGCCCATGGAACCAGAAGATAGACATCAAGGGTGCCCGCATGAACAACCTGCGAGGCATCAATGTCTCCATCCCACTCAATGTGATGACCGTCGTCACGGGTGTCAGCGGCAGTGGTAAGTCAAGTCTTATCAAGGGCATCCTCTACCCTGCCCTCAAACGCAGCCTGGGTGATGTGTGTGATGCTCCCGGTGAGTATCAGGGACTGGGTGGCGACTACCAAGCGGTACGCCATGTGGAGTTCGTCGACCAGAACCCTATCGGCAAATCGACACGTTCTAATCCTGCCACCTATGTCAAGGCTTATGACGCCATCCGTGACCTCTTTGCCGACCAGCCGCTGTCGAAACAACTGGGCTTCACGTCACAGTATTTCTCGTTCAATGCGGACGGCGGACGCTGTGACGAGTGTAAGGGTGCCGGTGTCATCACGGTCGAGATGCAGTTCATGGCTGACCTGGTACTGGAGTGTGAGGCATGTCATGGTCATCGCTTCAAGCACGACATCCTGGACGTGCGCTTTGAAGGAAAGAATATCGACGACGTGCTGAACATGACCATCTCAGAGGCGATACAGTTCTTTGGCGAGCACCAGCAGAAAACCATCGTCAACCGACTCAAGCCCTTGGAGGATGTGGGACTGGGGTATATCAAACTGGGACAGAGTTCCTCTACCCTCTCCGGTGGTGAGAACCAGCGTGTGAAACTCGCCTATTTCATCGGACAGGAGAAGCAGGAGCCCACCTTATTTATATTTGACGAGCCCACCACAGGACTTCACTTCCATGACATCCAGCGACTGCTCCATGCCTTCGACTCACTCATCGAACGGGGGCATACCATCCTTATCATCGAGCATAACATGGAAATCATCAAATGTGCCGACCATGTCATCGACCTCGGTCCGGACGGTGGAGACCGCGGTGGCGACCTTGTCGCTTGCGGCACACCAGAGGAAGTGGCAGCCTGCGAAAAGAGCATCACGGGAAAGTTCCTGCGTGAGAAACTGGGTTAAGATTTTCTTCTGACGATACGCCAGCCGATGGCAGCAATGATGATGCTCATCAGCGGACTCAGCAGGTTGAAGAAACAGTATGGCAGGTAGGTCAGCGTGGGAACGCCCAACACCGTAGACTGTGTCATACCACACGTATTCCAAGGTATCAGTACTGATGTCACGGTAGCGGCATCCTCACAGGTACGGCTCAGCAGACGGGTCTCGTACCCCTGGTCATCATATACTTCCTTGAAGATGTCTGCCGTCAGCACGATAGAGATAAACTGGTCGCCCGTGGTGAGGTTGAGGAAGATGCCGGTGCCAACGGTCGAGGAGACGAGTGACACCCGATGGCGCACCCAACTGACAATCACTCGCGTCAGACTCTCTATCATACCGCTTGCCACCATCACCGCACCGAAACACATGGCACAGAGGATGAGCCAGATGGTGTTCAGCATACCTGCCATCCCTCCCGTGGATATCAGTTCGTTCAACGAGGCATTACCCGTGTCAACGGCGGTGGCACCGTAATAGGTCATCGCCAGTCCCCGTAGCAGATTGTCAGTGCCTGCCACCTCACAGAGGATATGGGGTTGCAGGATGAGTGCCACCACACCAGCCATGATGGACGAGGTGAAAAGGACGATGAGCGAGGGTACCCTGCGGGCTATCAGCACACCTGTCAGCACGGGGACAAGGAGGGTCCACAGCGAGATATGGAAGGTGCGTGAGAGTCCTTCGGTATATTGTTCCACCTGCAGCTCGGTGGCACCTCCGTTTCCTAATCCTACGATGAAGAATATCATCAGGGCGATGAGGAAGGTGGGTATCGTCGTCAGCATCATATAACGGATATGCACGAAGAGGTCGGTACCGGTGGCTGACGAGGCGAGGATGGTGGTGTCACTCAGCGGTGACAGTTTGTCACCGAAATAAGCACCGGAGATAATCGCTCCTGCCGTCCATGCCTCCGAAACATCCAACGCATGACCGATTCCCAGCAGGGCGACACCGATAGTGGCTATCGTCGTCCATGAACTGCCCGACAACAGCGACACCAATGCACAGATGATGCTTGCCGACACGAGGAAGAACTGGGGTGACATGATCTGTACCCCATAATATATTAAAGTGGGGACGACACCGCTGATCATCCATGAACCGGACAGCATGCCCACACAGAGCAGGATGAGCAACGTGATGGACACCTCTCCTAACGTCTTCTTGATCTGTTGTTCGAAGACCCGCCATGGTGTGCGGTATATCGCCATGGAGATACTGACACAGACCGCCATACCCATCAGCAGGGCAATCTGACTGCCACCGCTCAGCGAGTCACTGCCGAACAGGGATATGGCAGTGGCGAGGAAAGCGATGAGTATCACCACGGGGATGACAGCCACCAGGGGATGAGGAGTTTTTGTGTCTTGATTCATGGTGCAAAGGTACAAAAAGAATTTTGAAGAACACTTACGGATTTCGCAAAAACATATAACCATATAACATAATGTGGTTCAATTGCCCTTGTACAAAAGGATTGAGCCATGTTACATGTTGCTCAAACATGTAACATACATGTAACATACATATAACATGCGTTAAAGCCTCTGGTTATCGGGGTTTGCGCCCTGTCATGTTATATGGTTATATGTTTTTGCGAAATTCATAAAAAATCTGTTACCGACTGAAGGGCATTCAGTTACCGACTGAAGCCCACTTTCTTACCGACTAAAGCCTGTTTTCATTACGATTAACGCATCCATTTGACAAAGATATAGTTTATCATTCGTTCCGATACCTCCTAAGGGGGTACTCCGATATCTCCTATGGGTGACGCAAGGCATCCTTTAGGAGGTAAAGGAACTATCCCCAAGACCCTTAGGGATAATCCCCAAGCCCCACGAAGCCCGTACCTTCGACCCTTGAAGCCCAGGGCTTCGACCCACGGAGGCGGCACCTTCGACCCACGGAGCCCGGGGCTTCGCAACCCGCATGCAGTAGTTTGGTAAACACAGAGATTTCGCTGATTAACACCTTAATTTACACCCTAAGAAAGCAAAATCCCCTGCAAATAGGCATTTGCAGGGAATTATTTGTAGTCGATAGGGGAATCGAACCCCTATGCCAAGATTGAGAATCTTGTATCCTAACCATTAGATGAATCGACCAACATTTCAAAGATGCTCTCAAAGGAAATCCCCACGGTTGCGGAAGGAGGGGGATTCGAACCCCCGGTACGGGAACCCGTACGGCAGTTTAGCAAACTGCTGGTTTCAGCCACTCACCCATCCTTCCAGATGTCTCAGCTGCAAACCTTGGGGTTATCTCCTTGATTGCGGGTGCAAAGGTAATGCTTTTATTTCACTCCTGCAAATTTTTCAGCGACTTTTTTATCATCATCTGTCATTTTGCTGAATGAGGAGCGGAATACGGGACTCGAACCCGCGACCCTCGGCTTGGGAAGCCAATGCTCTACCAACTGAGCTAATTCCGCCTCAACTTTGTTGAGTCGACATTTTCAGCTGCGCCACAGCATAAAATAGTTTATGCGTCCGGCTTGCATGAAAACTCGCAAAAGCAAAAGAGTCAGAAGAACTCTGACTCCCTTTGCACATTCAGAGCCGATAGCCGGACTCGAACCGGCGACCCACGCATTACGAATGCGTTGCTCTACCAACTGAGCCATATCGGCAACCTCAAAGAACGCTTTCGCTCTTATTAAACGGATGCAAAGTTAATACAAAAATTCCGTTCAGCAAAATTTTTGACTAACAAAGTTACGAGACTGACTATTTAAATTTCACAATTTGGGAGCTTCTTTTTCCAGAAGCTCCCAAAAACGCATAGTCCTGTCTACGCCTTAGGCGTATTTATTTACATAGGCAAAGTCATCACAAAACGTGCGCCCTTTGCCGTATTAGTCGTATCCAAGACAAGCTCACCTCCCAAGCGGCGGGCAATACTACGGGCAAAAGTAAGACCGAGTCCCTGACCGTCGAAATAACTATTCAGCTTGACGAAAGGTTCGAAGATACGCTCTGCCTCATTAGCAGGAACACCCATACCAGTGTCCTCTACGGTGTAGGTGATCTTCGATTCCTGCAAGTCTGCATCAACAACCAAAGTCACGCTACCGTCAGTAGTAAACTTTTTGGCATTATCAAGAACCAAAGCCAGGGCATGGGCAGCCTGTCTCACGTTGGTCTGCAACATAGAAGCAGCCTGAGGGGTCACTGTCATTTGGAAACTGAAATACTTGCACTGGTCGACAGCTGACTCAGCAACAGCCTGTTTTGCCACCTGTTCCGCAACAACATTGTCGTTACGCTCAATAGCAGCATCACTCCCCAAGTCATTGATATCCTGTATGCCATAAACCAACCCTACCAGAGGGGCAGCAACAGTTGCATCCAGCTTATCCAACTCCTTTGTCATCTTCTGAACAATCTGCTCAAGAAACTCTTTATTGACACGCACGGAATCTGCATTGTTATTACTTGCCGTCTGCAAATCAGCATTCTGTTTCTCCAGGAAAGCATTACGTTCTTCCAATTTTCGGCTGTTCTCCTCCATCTTATCATAGAGGTCAAGCGCCTGCTCATAGCCTTCACCGACATTCTCAAAGTTCTTTTGAAGACTGCGGTAATCCTCTAACAGTTGTTGTTGTTCGTCCACCCGACGCTGATAGTCTTTTAACAACGTCTCCTGCTCTCCGGCCTGCTCATGACTTCCCTTGATCTGATAAAACAGGGCAACGGAAAGGATGACAACGATAATAGCTAATACAATGATAATCCAAATCATAGCAGATTATTCCTTTTTTTGTTCTACTTTCATAAACTTAGTAAAGCCTGTCATATTCAATACTTTATATATTTCAGGACTCACATTAGTCATCTTAAACTGTCCCTTCTGTTGCATCACTGTACGCATGGTTTTCTGGATCACTCGCAAACCAGAGCTAGCCATATAGTTCAGTTCAGAACAATCCATCTCCAAATCCACACCGCCATCAGCCAAAGCAGGCTCAATCTCACGTTCAAAGTCACCTGCATTCATAGTGTCAATACGTTGTCCTGTCTTAATAATGGTCTTGCCATCTTGTTTCAAAATCTGTGTCATATCTTTAATTATTTAAATGGTTAATATATTCCCTAAATGTCTTTCTTCATTGTTAACAGGTTCTTACCTTCAAGTCGTTGATAAGTAACCTCATTCATAATGTTCTTTACAATAAAAATGCCCATTCCGCCTAATTCACGCTCTGCCGGATTGACATCCATATCAGCACTTTCACTCAGAGTAGGATCAAACTCCCTTCCGCGGTCACTCAATACGAAAGTAAGTTCTCTGCCATTGCTTTCAGCCTTCAGTTCAATGTTGGCTTCCTTTCCTTCGGGATACGCATAGGAGATGACATTGACTACCATCTCCTCAATTACAAGGTTGAGGTTCATCTGGAGTTCCATGTCAAGTCCCAGTTCTTCACCGATCTCATCAACAAACTGATTGACTCTCACCAGTTCGTCCATACGGTTTTTAATACTGATTTCCTTCTCCATATAGTTATTTATAATTTAGGTAAGTTTCCTTTCACTTTCACACACAACATAGTGAGGTCATCGCTCTGCTCTGCACCATTTGCATGACGAACAACATCTGCTTTCATCATCTCTACCGTTTGTTGTGAGCTGACAAATTCATGTTTCTCAAGCATCTCCAGCAGCAGGTCGTCACCATACTGCTCCTGCTTATCGTTTTCGGCCTCATTCAATCCGTCACTATAGACGAAGAACGGACAACCACTAATATCATCAATCGCCTCACCTTCATATGGCAATCCAGCCCACAAACCCAATGGCGCATTGGGCTGCATCTCAATGAAGTGAGTAGAGCCGTCAGGCATTTTGATGACAGGTGGATTATGTCCAGCATTACAGAACTCCAGATGCCCCGTCTGCAAGTCGACAACACCAATGAACATTGTCACGAACATTCCGCTGTCATTATCCTCTGACAAGGCATTATTCAACTTATCAGCAATCTCGGCGGGAGGTAGTCCCTGCTGGGAAACAACACGGAACAGATTGCGTGCCACAGCCATAAACAAAGACGCTGGCACACCCTTTCCACTCACGTCACCTAAGCAGAAATATAGTTTTTCGTTAAGCAGGATGAAATCATACAGGTCACCCCCCACAGCCTTTGCCGGTGTCATCGAAGCGAAGAGGTCTATGTCCGAACGTTCGGGGAACGGCGGGAACTTCTGAGGAATCATGCTCTGTTGGATATCACGGGCAATACGCAAATCACTCTCGATACGCTCTTTGGCAGTTGTCGTTTCCTCCAATTGGTCATAGGCTGTCAGTAATTCTTCATGGGTAGTCTGCAATTTCTCATGAGCGACCTTCAGACGTTTAGCTGCGATATAGCGGAAGATACTGAAGATGACAAGCGCCAGGATAATGAGTCCGACAATAATCATGGTATTACGGAACTGTGCACGCTCCTGCTCCATTTTCAACTCATCAACCTTGAATAGCGTATTCATCTCATTCAACTGTTTCTTTGTCTCTTGAGCGTTAACAGAATCATTGATCTGATACATTCTCAAATAATAATCCGCAGCATCCTTATAATTACCTAAAGCCTTAAGAATATCAGCTCGCTGACTGATAATATCAATATATACAGTAATATCATCGCCATCTCCTGCATACTTCATTCGCCTGTCATTAAACTGAAGGGCTTCCGGATAACGTTTCTGGAGATAACGCAGTTGTGCCATATAGTACAGCCAAGACTGTCCTCTCAAAGAGCTTTCAGATGAGAAAAACATACGTGCCTGTCGCAAATCATCCTCACCCTTTTTCAATTTTCCCAGGCCTAAATCTGCTTGAGCACATGCCATATAATAATAGGTATATAGCACATCAATAGTAGACTTGTTCGGATGGTATTCCTTAACATACTCATCTAAAAGTTCTTTCCATCGAATAGTTAACTGTTCCAGTCTCACATACTCCTTTTTGAGGTTAAGGACATCACCATAATAGGCATAGATATCTGGTAGAACCATGGGACATGGTTTGATTTTTGATAACAGATCAATACTCCTCTGGTAAGAGCTGACACTCTCGTCCAGATCATTAAGACTGGTATAGACACTTCCCATAGTATAATAAGCTATACCCATTCCAAAAGTATTGTTCTGTTTTTTAGCATCATCAAAGATTGCCTGAACCTCACGAAGAGCCTTGTTGGGCTGACCACTATATAAATAGGTATTAGCAAGATGAGTCCACATCTCGTAATACTTGTTCCATTGTTTGATCTTCCGAATCTCTATCAAATATTGGGGTACATAATAGATAACGGAATCATCCATTGCCTGATTATAGAAGATTGCCACTTTGTTATAAAGGGCATTGGCAAGCAAAGTGTCATTCTTCTCTTTTTTAGCTTTCTCTATCACCTCGTCAAAAGACATGAGACTTTGGGCAAGGAAAGAATGAGCCAAAACAGGATTGCAGAATCCTATTATAATGGTTAGGAAGGCTAAATATTTTTTTAATTCTATCATGATGGCAGATTAAACGATGATCCTGGTCTTATGGTAATTTTCCCTGAACTCTGATGGAGAGCAGTTCTTCTTTTTCTTAAATATCCGATTGAAATTACTGAGATTATTAAAACCACAGGAATAGCTAATCTCCGCAATACTCTTAGAAGTATCTACCAACATCCGACTGGCGTAACCTAACCGAAGGTCAATAATATATTCGCTGAGATTTCTGCCTGTATGCAACTTAAAAAAGCGACTGAATGCTGACGGGCTCATACCAGCAATGTCAGACACCGTTGCCAGACGGATTTCATCCATATAGTTTTTATTAATATAATTCTTGACTTTCAAGATGCGACGGGAATCACTCTCCGCCTCCACTTTTGCATAACTGCTAGTGGCAAGGGTACGTGCTCCATCACACTTTGACAGCTCATAGAGAATCGTCATAAACTGAGTGACCGCATAAAAGCCATCTTTAATTGAACTCAATGTATCAATCAAATGGTAGACATGCATAATAGCATCAAGAGGGAAACACAGTCCCTTACGAGCCTCCTGCATCATCTTACGCATTGACATGAAGGGATTATGTGAAAGGAAACCATCTTCACTCAAATCAAAATAAAACTGAACGGTTACCTCACGGATATTGTCACTCGTACAGACATTCTGCTCCCATACATGCTCTAGGTCAGGACTGGTAATCAGTACCATGTCATACTCACCTATAACTTCATTAGAATCACCTACAATACGGCGCACACCAGGAGCATGCTCCACAAAATTCAGTTCAAAAACCTCATGATTGTGAATAGGATAGGTAAATTCCTTCTTCCTGCGATCTGCAATATAGAGAGAATCTTTACCCATCAAAGGCGTTATCTCATGAATAACCCTGCTTTCCTCCATTCACTTCATAGCTTTAACTCTTTCATGATTTCACTCATCCGTTGCAATGTAGAGATTCGCGTCGGTACCAATGGCAGACGGAGCACATTCTGGATGTAACCCATCTCGTGAAGCATAGCCTTCACACCGGCAGGGTTACCATCTACAAACAACAAGGAGAAGAGATCAATGAAACGATGATGTATCTTACGGGCACCATCATACTCACCTTTCATCTGCAAACGGATCATCTTAGAGAACTCACGGGGAAGGGCATTTCCTATCACACTGATGACTCCCACCGCGCCACAAGATATCATGGGGAACGTCAGAGCATCGTCACCAGAGATGACATCAAAGTCTTTGGGCTTGTTCTTGATAATCTCATCCACCTGCTCCAAATTACCGCTTGCCTCCTTAATGGCTACTATATTCTTACAGTCACGGGCAAGTCGCACCGTCGTTTCCGCCTTCATGTTGACACCTGTCCTGCCAGGGACATTATACAACACAACAGGGAGCGTGGTCGCTGCGGCTATCGCCTTAAAATGCTGATAGAGTCCTTCCTGAGAGGGCTTGTTATAATAAGGGCATACACTCAAGATGCCATCAACACCTCTGAAGTCACGAGTCTTCAGTTCCTGAACAATCTCTGCGGTGTTATATCCACCACAACCTACGAGGATGGGCACCTTTCCACCTACCAAATCAACAACTAAATCTTTAATCTTCTGCTTCTCCTCAGCCGTCAAAGTAGGTGTCTCACCTGTTGTGGCAAGAATACAGAAGAAATCAGCTCCATTGTCGAGCTGATACTCTACTAAACGAATCAGTGACTTATAATCAACCGATCCGTCTTCTAAAAAAGGGGTTATCAGTGCAATACCTAATCCTTTGAAGATATTATGTACCATAATAGAAATATATTTCTGTTTGCAAAAGTACACAAAAATATCGAAAACGGTTACGTAATTAACGAAAAATTTACTGAATAGCGCATAATTGTTATCAAATAAAATGGTCACACTGACAAAAACGTCAGCATGACCATGTCTATAGATCGTCGGAAGACTTTATAATTTTCGTAACACAACTGCGGAACGAGCCGGGATATAGAGTTTCAACCACTCTTTGTGGTCTTGCACGTAAAGAGGGTCGTAATTAGTGATGTGTGTCACACTGTCATCAGCAAAACCGTTTCCACCGAATTCCTTTGCATCGGTATTCAATACGACCTCATAAGAACCGGTTGGCACCAAGAATCCGTAATCGGTGTAAGAACGGGTTGGTGAGAAATTAAAGACGAACACCAAATCACCACGCATATAGCACAATACCTGGTCGCCATCATCATGCCAAATTTCCGTGACGGGTGTAGCCTGGAAATTCTTCTGGCTCTTGATTACCTCCAGCATCTTGCGGTCGAAATCTCCCAACCAATGATAGCAGAGCTCTTTATTGTCCACAAGGTTCCATTGACGACGGGCATACTTATAACTCCATCCATTTCCCTCACGGGGGAAGTCTATCCATTCCGGATGACCGAACTCATTACCCATGAAGTTCAGGTAACCACCATTGATCGCACCTGCTGTAACCAGTCGAATCATCTTATGAAGGGCGATACCACGGTGAACCATGTCATTCTCGTCACCTTTCTTGAAATGCCAGTACATATCAGCATCTATCAGACGGAAGATAATGGTCTTGTCACCTACCAGAGCCTGATCGTGGCTCTCACAATAGGAAATGGTCTTCTCATCAGGACGGCGGTTCTTCACTTCCCAGAAAATACTGCAGACATTGATATCCTCATCACGTACTTCCTTGATGGTCTTGATCCAATAATCTGGAATATTCATTGCCATACGGTAATCAAAACCATAACCACCATCCTCGAACTTAGCGGCAAGACCTGGCATACCAGAAACTTCTTCAGCAATAGTAATAGCCTGTGGGTTGACTTCATGGATCAGACAGTTGGCGAGAGTCAGATAGCAAATGGCGTTATCATCCTCATGACCATTGAAATAGTCACCATAGCCGGTAAACGCCTCACCTAAACCATGCGAGTAATAAAGCATAGAGGTCACACCGTCGAAGCGGAAGCCATCAAACTTATACTCTTCCAGCCAATACTTACAGTTAGAGAGCAAGAAATGAAGGACATCGTCCTTTCCATAGTCAAAACAAAGAGAGTCCCAGGCGGGATGCTCATGGCGGTCACCCGGATAGAAGAACTGATTAGGGTCACCTGCCAGATTACCCAAGCCCTCCACTTCGTTTTTCACCGCATGAGAGTGGACTATATCCATAATCACAGCAATCCCCATCTTATGAGCAGTATCAATCATCTCCTTCAGATCCTCTGGCGTACCAAAACGACTGGAGGGCGCAAAGAAACTAGATACATGATAGCCAAATGAACCATAATACGGATGCTCCTGAATAGCCATTACCTGAATGGCATTGTATCCGTCTTTCTTCACACGGGGAAGAACATTCTGTGTGAACTCCTTATAGGTTCCCACTTTTTCCGCATCTTGTCCCATACCGACATGACATTCATAAATCAGCAACGGACTCTTGTTCGGTTTGAAATTCTTTTTCTTAAAGACATAAGGTGTCTCTGGGTTCCAGACCTGTGCAGAGAATATCTTTGTCTGATCGTCTTGAACGACACGGCGACACCATGCAGGTATGCGTTCTCCTTCTCCCCCATTCCACTTCACCTTCATTTTGTAAAGGTCACCATGCTTGAGCGCTTTCTCAGAGAGTTTCAGTTCCCAGTTTCCTGTTCCTTCAATACGCTTACACTTGTATTTCTCGCTCTCCTGCCAGTTATTAAAATCACCGATCAGGTAAATCTCTGTAGCATTGGGAGCCCACTCGCGGAAAACCCAACCCTTTGCAAGTTTATGAAGACCGAAATAGAGATGTCCAGAAGCAAACTGTGACAAAGTCTGCTTTCCATTCTTCGTCAACTGACCGATTTTCCATAAGGCATGGTCATGACGCCCCCGGATGGCATCCTCAAAAGGCTCCAGCCATGAGTCATTTCTTACAAGACCAATATGTTGAGGAGCCTCAACTTTCTTTTGAGAAGTAGCTTTCTTTGGTGCTGTCTTCTTGGTTACTGCCTTCGCTGTTGTAGTGGTTTTCTTTGTTGTTGCCATAGTATCGAAGTTATGCTTTTACTTTAAATATTGCTTTTTTGAGCTCTGGAACACCAGCTATACAAGGAGCATGTCCGTCTTGTGGGAAGAAGATTGCCATCATACCTGGTTGACAGGTGATATAACTCTCTGCTGCAAGATCAGGAATCTTGGTAATATCTTTCTCAGCGTTATAGGTTGCCACGGGCAGTGCCTCACGAGGAGTATAGCCATAAGTTTCCGGTGCCGACAAAGGTATCTGGATATCTATCATCTTGTCATGAGTCTCAATAACGGCTTCATCCGGAGTCTTTCCTTTTGTCGCCTGGATATTAACAAAGAGATCTTTACCCTCAATTTCGTGTTTTCCCGTTTCGAGGGTATTCAAATCATGGTTCTTCAAGAACTCAATCACTTTTGAGAACAATGGGTTCACTGACTCATAGTTCTTTAAATTCTGTAAACTGTCGATAATCATAATAGGTTATTTTTAGTAGATTTGATTATTTTTTGTCAACTTCCCTTCGACCACGGGTATAGTTGCCCGTAGCTATCACATTGCCATTGGCATCTTTCTCTACAAAACGACCGTCACGACGGTCATCAACATAAGACCCTTCAAAGCGTTTTCCGTCTTTGTCCTGTTCTATAGCAGGTCCATTGCGACGTCCTTCCTTAAATACGCCCTTGAACTTGGAGCCATCCGCATAACGGGCAATACCCTCACCATGAATCGTGCCATTCTTAAACTGTCCTTCAAAGACATCACCATTCTTCATGGTTAATTTACCTTTCCCGTTTGGTTTATCTTGATTCCATTGTCCCTGGTAAACATTGCCATTCTTCCACACAAGCATACCTTCACCTTGTTTATCACCATTGTAAAAGCCACCTGTATATTTATCTCCATTGGCATAACGGAAGACACCTTGACCTGTACGCTCACCCTGTGCATAATCTCCTTCATAGACATCGCCACTCTGGAACTTGTAAATACCTTTTCCATGAGCGGCATCCTCTTTCCACTGACCTACATAAAGATCACCATTGGAATATTTAAAAACACCTTTTCCTTGACGAAGATTATTGACATACTGTCCATCATACGAAGAACCGTCAGGCCATGTAAACATTCCTTTTCCATTCTTCATGTCATCCTTCCATTGTCCTTCGTAGGTGGCACCACCTTGATAAGTGTATTTACCATGACCATTGCGCTTATCAGCTTTCCACTGGCCATCGTAAACATCACCATTAAAATAATACATAATACCGTGTCCTTGTTGCTCATCAGCATACCAAAGTCCCACATATTTATTATTATTTTGGAAATAAAAAGTGCCCAAGCCATGCTGATGGTCTTGAAACCATTCACCCTCGTATTTCTCACCATCGGAGAAAGTATAGGTTCCCTGCCCTTGACGCTTTCCTTTCACATACTCCCCCTCATACCTGTCTCCATTCGTATAGACTGCGCGACCCTTGCCCTGTGGTTTCCCCCCAGACATTTCGCCTTGGTAGGCACCTCCATCAGCTGTTGTACAAGAGCCCAGCGTGATTTTCTGAGCATAAAGAGTAAAAGAAGAAGAAAGCAGAAAAACTGTAACTATATTGCGTATTTTCATCATTGATTCAAATTTAAACTTTACAAAAGTAGGAAAAAAAGTGCGACCCTCAAAATTAATTAGGGTATATTAACGCAAGATTCAGATATTTTTGTACCTTTGCACAAAAATAGACATTGAATATGAAATTTATTGGAATTATTCCAGCACGATATGCTTCTACACGTTTTCCGGGCAAGCCATTGGCATCTTTAGGCGGTCGACCAGTCATTCAACACGTATATGAGAAAGCCGTCGCCGCATTAGGAGAAGCATATGTTGCCACAGACGACCAACGAATCTATGACGTCGTCATGTCTTTTGGCGGACAGGCTGTCATGACCCGCACCGACCACAAGAGCGGGACAGACCGGATAGAAGAAGCTTGCACGATTATTAATACGGATGCGGATGTGATTATTAATATACAAGGTGATGAGCCTTTCATTGCTATTTCACAAATTGAGACACTGAAAGGACTCTTTGACCATCCACAGACGCAAATCGGGACATTAGGGAAGCGGTTTGAGTCCATGGATGCCGTGATGAACGCCAACTCCCCCAAGATCGTCACCGATAATCAAGGTTTTGCCCTCTATTTCAGTCGTTCTACAATTCCCTTTGTCCGTGGGAAGGAACAGGCAGAATGGTTAAAGCATTATCCCTATCTGAAACATTTAGGAATATATGCTTATCGCCGTGAGACGCTCCATGAAATCACACAACTGCCACAGTCTCCTTTGGAACTGGCAGAGAGTCTGGAACAGTTGCGCTGGCTGGAGAACGGGTATCGAATCAAGGTGGGAATCACAGAAGTAGAGACAGTGGGTATTGACACCCCAGATGATCTGCAACGGGCTGAGGATTTCCTTTTAAAACAATGCAAGGAATGAGGTATTTTGTATTCTGCCAGAGTGATTTCGTTCTGGAAAAGACGATTGACGGTTATCGTATACCGACAGAGCCGCCTACAGAACTGAAGCCATGGACAACCGTCATGAACGTGGATGGGGAGAAAGCTTATCGTATCGACCATCCAATATTAGGAAATGACAACTATGAGATGTGTGGATTGCGACAAAGCTATTACAAACTGTCAGAAGAGGAATATCTGAAAGCGGGCAAATGTCACGAACTACTATATTGGGACCAGAACACCAAATACTGTGGTGTATGTGGAGGTCCCATGAAATTCCATACAGACATCTCCAAACGCTGCGAGCACTGCGGTAAAGAGGTTTGGCCTCAATTAGCGACGGCTGTGATTGTCTTGGTACGGAAAGGCGATGAGGTTCTGCTCGTTCACGCTAACAATTTCCGCACAGATTTCTATGGTTTAGTAGCAGGGTTCGTTGAGACAGGAGAGACACTGGAGGAAGCCGTACACCGCGAAGTGATGGAGGAGACAGGGTTACACATCAAGAACCTTAAATATTTCGCCTCTCAGCCATGGCCCTACCCATGTGGTCTCATGGTGGGATTTACCGCCGATTATGACGGAGGGAAGATACACCTTCAAAGGTCTGAGCTTTCAAAAGGCGCTTGGTTCGACAAGGATCACCTGCCCCACATCCCTGAAAAGTTATCCATCGCCAGACATCTGATAGACGACTGGTTAGAGCACATATAATAAAAAGATTTGAAAAACCATACAACTATAGCCGACATTTGCCTGATTGTTCTCTTAGGAGCCATTCTTCCATTCTCACCATTCATTCACGCCAAGAAGTCCATGAAAATGAATGACAAGGTGATAGTATATATACACCAGCGACCTTCAGACGACTCTCTACAATCAGTTATCCAGCTGGCAGACAAGGAAATGGACGAGATGAGCTATTACTTCCGCAGTCACCAAGTAGCAGACGAGGGGTATAACCAAATAGCGGCTCATCACACAAGACTAAGTGAAAGACAAGCATTTCATAAATCATTATTGACAACAAACTCACATCGATACTATACATACGATACTATAGCTGCCAAAGACCGCCCTCACATCGCTGTGAAAACAAATGGCGGTTATTGGCAAGCGGGACGTTTTGTTGTTTGCAAGCGACTCCATGGAAAAGGAATTGCCAAAGACCATAACGGACGTATTGTCAGAGGTATCTGGAATCATGATACCATTGTGGTAGCCAAACGAACAGACTCTGCGGGTGTCTATTTCGGACAAATGAGCCACTCTCTTATGGCTTCTGGGCAAGGGCACTACCGCTCCTTTGACGGCAATTATTATGACGGGCACTGGCGAGACGACAAACGGCAGGGATTTGGCTTTGAGTCTTCCCCTTATCACCAACTCCGTGTCGGCGAATGGAAAAAAAATCGTTTCCTTGGGGAACGTCTGAGATATACTTCCGAGAGGATATATGGTATTGACATTTCCCGACATCAGCATGAGAAAGGACGAAAGCGTTTCCGTATCCATTGGAAGAAGATGCATATCACCTCTTTAGGGAAGAATCACCCAACCAATGGTCAGACTTTTCCCATCTCTTTTATATATATCAAGGCTACTGAGGGTACGACCATCACGAATCGTTATTTCCGTCAGGACTACATTCAGGCAAAGAAACGACATCTCCATGTTGGTACCTATCACTATTTCTCGATGTCCACCACGCCCCAGGCACAGGCAGCCCATTTCTTGAGGCATGCCATCATCGGCAAGAACGACTTCCCTCCTGTACTGGATGTGGAACCGTCTGAACAACAAATCAACAAGATAGGGGAAAAGGAATTAATGCGACGTATCAAGGTCTGGATGGAGATTGTAGAACGACGAACAGGCAAACTGCCCATCCTTTATGTCAACCAGATGTTCATCCTTAACCACATGAGGCAGGCAGACGATATTAAAAGGAAATACAATGTATGGATAGCCCGTTACGGAGCCTATAAACCTGACGTAAAACTAGCATATTGGCAATTGTCGGCAACAGGACGGGTGAATGGCATCACCGGGGATGTAGACATTAACGTCTTTAACGGTTATCAGGGACAATTCAGCGAGTTCATCCGGACTGGTTATCACAGATAGAAAGGTCCTGTCAACTCTCGATATTCCTCATCACCTATAGTGATAATATGGTGTTCACACTCAATGGGATGCTTGACAAAAGATAAACAATAGCGTCTGGCAGGTTTTTTCTCTACAGTCCTGAGCCCCAAAATACGATGAGGAAAGAAACCTACAAACACGGCTTCATCCTCCATCCTCTTTTTATAATCAAATGGAACAATCACAGAAAACTCCCCATCATCCGTCAATAACCTATAAGCAGCCTGCATCAATTCCGCGTAAGACAGAGTATCAGTATGCCTGGCTAAATGACGCTGAGCATCAGGAGCCCCCAGAGAATCCATGAAATAAGGAGGATTACTTACAATAGCGTCATACAAGCCATGATGTTCCTGCACCGACTCGTGTCTGACAACAATCTGATTCCAGAAAGGAGAGTTCTCTACATTCTTCATAGCCTGACGACAGGCTCCTTCATCGATGTCAATGGCAGTCACTAATGAGTAGAGATTCCGCTGAGCCATCATCAAGGCAATCAGTCCTGTCCCCGTACCAATATCTAATATCCGTTTGCCACCTTGTGCCCACGCACCCAGCAACACGCCATCCATCCCCACTTTCATAGCACACAGATCCTGTTCTACTGTAAACCGTTTAAATCTGAACATTTCAATAACCAAATACGTTTCAACCTGCAAAGGTAACAATATTTTATGAATTGTGTCTTGGTCAATTCAAAAAATAATTGTAATTTCGCATCGTCAAACATAAAACAATGGATGGATATAAAATCATCAACGACCCAGTATTTGGGTTTATCAAGATAAGTGAGGGACTACTTTACGATATCGTCCAACACCCTTTCTTCCAACGACTGAACCGTATCAATCAACTTGGTCTGGCTTCTGTAGTTTATCCTGGAGCACGGCATACCAGATTCCAGCATTCATTAGGTGCCCTTCACTTAATGACGGAGGCAGTGAAGTCGTTGACAGAGAAAGGAGTATATATCTTCGACTCTGAAGCTGAAGCGGTGAAAGCAGCCATCCTGATGCACGACATCGGTCATGGTCCTTTCTCACATGTTTTGGAAAGCACACTGATTCACGGCATCTCCCATGAGGACATCTCGCTGTTAATGATGGAACAAATCAACAAGGAGATGCATGGCGCGCTCAATCTTGCTATTTCCATTTTTAAAGACCAATACCCCAACAAGATTTTCCATCAGCTCATTTCCAGTCAACTGGACATGGACCGTCTGGATTATCTCCGACGAGACTCTTTCTTTACAGGAGTGACGGAAGGAAATATCGGATCCGCTCGTATTATCAAGATGCTGAACGTCAAAGATGACCGCTTGGTTGTTGATTCTAAAGGTATCTATTCCATTGAGAATTTCCTCACAACCAGACGATTGATGTATTGGCAAGTATACTTACACAGAACCGCTGTCGGGTACGAGAAGACACTTATCAATACGTTGCTGAGAGCCAAGGATTTAGTTCATTCTGGTAAAGAATTATTTGCAACCCCTGCCCTCACCTATTTCTTAAAGAATTACGTGACTGCCGAGTGGTTCTCTACTCATACAGAAGCCTTGCAAATGTATGCTGACTTAGATGATTCCGACATTTGGAGTGCAATGAAAGTATGGAAAAAATCTGACGACATTATCCTTTCTACACTTGCTACCGACATGTTGGACCGGCATCTTTTCAAAGTGGAGATCAGCGAAGAACAACCTACTGATGAATATATCGATGACATAAAGGAGAAAATAGCCTCAAAGATGAATATCACAAAAGAGGATGCACGGTATCTTGTCACCCTCACAGAGATAGGCAAAGACATGTATAACCCAGCTGATGACAGCATCGGTATTCTTTATAAGGATGATACGGTAAAAGACATCTCTGAAGCTTCAGAAATATTAAATGTGCAACTCCTTTCTAAAAAAATACGTAAATATTACCTCTGTTATCATCGTTTTTAAGAAAAAAGTAGTATCTTTGCAAGGATTATTTAAAATTTTGCAAAAAGAATGGAATTTACAGCCCAACAAATTGCCGATTTTATAGGTGGTCGTGTGGAAGGTAACGAACAAGCAAAAGTTCATACCTTTGCAAAAATTGAAGAAGGTAAAGAGGGAGCAATTACTTTTTTGTCGAATCCCAAATATACCCATTTTATTTATGAAACTAAGGCATCAGTCGTCCTTATTAACGAAGATGTAGAACTTGAAAAGCCTGTGAGCGCCACACTTATCCGTGTTTCCAATGCTTACGAATGTGTGGCAAAGCTGATGCAGATGTACGCAGCATCCCTCCCTAAGAAGAAAGGCATCGACCCCTTGGCATTTGTCTCCAAGACGGCAGAGATTGCCGAGGATGTGTATATCGGTCCGTTCAGCTATGTCGGTGATGGTGTCAAGATTGGGGAAGGCTCCATGATTTATCCCCACGTAACCATCTATGACGGTTGTCAGATAGGCAAGAACGTCACCATACATGCAGGTTCCGTCATCGGTGCTGACGGTTTCGGCTTTGCTCCCAACGAGAACGGATACGACAAGATACCACAGATGGGCATTGTCGTTATCGAGGATAACGTGGAGATTGGAGCCAACACCTGTGTCGACCGCTCAACCATGGGGCAGACCATTATCCATAAGGGTGTGAAGCTCGACAATCTGATTCAGGTAGCTCATAATTGTGAGATTGGTGAGAACACGGTCATGTCCGCACAGGCAGGCATGGCAGGTAGTACTAAGATAGGAGCATGGTGCATGGTGGGAGGACAAGCTGGTTTCTCTGGACATATCACCATTGCCGACAAGACATTTATCGGTGCCCAAAGTGGAGTCATCAGCAATACCAAAGGGAACGGTGAACAACTCATAGGCGCACCCGCCATTGACCCGAAAGTATTCTTCAAGGCACAAGCCGTGATGAAACGTCTTCCTGATATGTACAAAGAGCTGGGGGCTCTTCGTAAAGAAATTGAAGAATTAAAGAAACATAACGCATGAAACAGAAAACACTAAAAGGCAGTTTCTCCCTTTTCGGAAAAGGACTGCATACGGGATTAAACCTGACCGTCACTTTTAATCCTGCACCAGAGAACACTGGTTACAAAATTCAGCGCATTGACTTGGAAGGCGAGCCCGTCATTGACGCTATTGCAGAGAATGTCGTTGACACCCAGCGTGGTACAGTGATAGGAAAAGGGAATGCCCGTGTTTCTACTGTAGAGCATGGTCTTGCCGCGCTCTATGCCATGGGAATCGACAACTGTAAGATTCAGGTAAACGGTCCTGAGTTCCCGATCCTCGACGGCAGTGCCATCCAGTATGTGGAGAAAATCAAAGAGGTGGGCATTGAAGAGCTTAATGCCCCCAAAGACTGGTATGTCATCCGCAAGAAGATAGAGGTGAAAGACGAGAACACCGGCTCATGCATTACCATACTTCCTGATGAAGATTTCTCATTGACCGCCATGTGCTCTTTCGAATCGAAATTCATCAACAGTCAGTTTGCGACCTTAGAGAAAGCGGAGGAGTTCGAGACAGAGATTGCCGCTGCCCGCACCTTCGTCTTCGTCCGCGATATTGAGCCTTTGTTGCAGGCAAACCTCATCAAGGGTGGTGATATGGACAATGCCATCGTCATCTATGAGCGGCAGACGACACAGGAACGTCTTGACAAGCTCGCCGACATGCTGCATGTGGAGCACCGTGATGCCACAGAACTGGGATATATCCAGCATAAGCCACTGGTATGGGAGAATGAGTGTACCCGCCACAAGCTGTTGGATATTATCGGTGATATGGCGTTGATTGGCAAACCCATCAAGGGTCGCATCATTGCAACCCGTCCCGGACATACCATCAATAACAAGTTTGCCCGCCAGATGCGTAAGGAAATCCGTAAGCATGAGATACAGGCTCCGATTTACGATCCTAATGAGGAACCGGTCATGGATGTCAAGAAGATCCGCGAGCTCCTACCCCACCGCTATCCTATGCAGTTAGTGGACAAGGTCATCTCCTTAGGTGCCAACACCATTGTAGGCATCAAGAATGTGACGAGCAACGAGCCGTTCTTCCAAGGACACTTCCCCGAGGAACCTGTGATGCCTGGTGTCCTGCAGATTGAGGCGATGGCACAGTGCGGCGGTCTGTTGGTCCTGAACACTTTGGAGGAACCAGAGCGCTGGTCTACTTACTTCATGAAAATCGATGACGTGAAGTTCCGTCAGAAAGTGGTACCCGGTGACACCTTGCTTTTCAAGGTCGACCTGTTGGCTCCCGTCCGTCATGGTATCTCGTCGATGAAAGGCTATATCTTCGTAGGCGACCACGTGGTGGCTGAAGCAACTTTCACAGCGCAAATCGTCAAGAACAAATAAGCAATTATGGCAAATCAAATACATCCTATGGCTTTTGTCGACCCGGAGGCTAAACTGGGCGACAACAATATCATCGGACCGTTCTGTTATATCGACAAGAACGTGGTTATTGGTGATAACAACAAACTATACAACAGTGTCACCATCCATTTCGGTGCCCGTATCGGCAATGGTAATGAATTCTTCCCAGGCGCCAGTATATCCACCAAACCACAGGACCTGAAATTCCAAGGCGAGGAGACGACTTGTGAGATTGGCGACAACAACTCCATCCGCGAGAATGTCACCATCAGCCGTGGTACTGCCTCCAAGGGAAAGACCATCGTAGGCAATGGTAACCTGTTGATGGAGAATATGCATGTGGCACATGACTGTGTCATCGGCAACGGCTGTATCATCGGCAACTCGACAAAGTTTGCCGGCGAGGTAGAGGTGGACGACTATGCCATCATCTCCGCCACCTGCCTGTTCCACCAGTTCTGTAAGGTGGGCAGTTATGTGATGTTCCAAGGGGGCTCTCGCACCAGCCAGGACATCCCTCCCTATGTCATTGCTGGCAAGGAGCCTGTCCGCTATGCGGGTGTCAATCTGATTGGTCTTCGTCGCCGCGGGTTTGACAATGAGACCATTGAGGCGATTCATGACGCTTACCGTATCATCTACTCCAAGGGGGTCTTGAAAGACGGCATCGCTGAGGCACGCGCTGTCTACCCTGACTCTAAAGAGGTAGAATATATCTGCTCATTTATTGAGAACTCCAAGCGAGGAGTCATCAGATAATAGACTGTTGAACACACTCATTGTCATTACGGGACCCACAGCCGTCGGTAAGACGGAACTTTGCATCCATATCGCAAAGCGCTTCGGTATTCCCATCATCAATGCGGACTCCCGGCAAATCTACAGGGAACTGCGCATCGGGACGGCAACACCTACAGAGGAGCAGTTGCAGGCTGTCAAGCACTATTTCGTGGGCACCATCAGTATTGACGACTATTACAATGCGTCCATGTATGAGCAAGAGGTGCTGCAGTTGCTCGACGAACAGTTCAAGCACTCCCCCATACAACTCCTGACTGGCGGCAGCATGATGTATATTGATGCCGTATGCAATGGCATCGACGATATCCCTACCATCCGTGAGGACATCCGTGAGGAGATGAAGCGACGCTATGAACAGGAGGGACTTGAAGCGCTCTGCACTGACCTAAGACGACTGGATCCGGAACATTATGAGGTGGTGGACAGGAAGAATTACCGTCGTGTGATTCATGCCCTGGAGATATGCTACCAGACGGGAAAGACTTACACGTCATTCCGCAAGCAGGAAAAGAAACAACGCCCTTTCCAAATTGTGAAGATCGGACTGCACCGCGACCGGGAGGAACTCTATCACAGAATCAACCAGCGTGTCGACCAGATGATGGCTGAGGGCTTGTTGGACGAGGTGAGGTCGCTGAGTGACAAACGATGCAACAATGCCCTCAACACGGTGGGATATAAGGAGATGTTCACCTATCTGGACGGCACATGGACGCTTGACGAGGCTGTTGAACGGATGAAAGGCAATACCAGACGTTATGCCCGCAAACAATTGACATGGTTTAAGCGGGATGAGCTGATGCAATGGTTTCATCCCCATCAAGAAGAAGATATAATGAACTACATATCGAAATATGAAGAAATACGTTGAAATGATTTGCCAGTCACCTAAGAAGTTCTGGCAGTGGTATAAAGGATTGTATCAAGGACGGAAATGGTATGCGAAAACAGGAATAGGCTTTGCATCCTTTATTATCGTCTTCCTCCTCTACCTCTTCATGGTAGACATTAATTTCCTTTGGCTCTTTGGTAAGTCGCCCTCTATGAATGCGATCATGCATCCCAAGACGACACAGGCATCTGAGTTGTACAGTGCTGATAACGTATTGATTGGCAAGTATTTCAGCGAGAACCGTACACCAGTGGTTTACGAGGAGGTAAACCCTGTCTTCTGGCGTGCACTCATCGATACGGAAGACGAGCGTTATTTCCAACATTTCGGTATTGACTTCCAAGGTGTGTTTGCTGCCCTTAAGGACTATGTGGTACACCATGACGCACGTGGTGCCTCAACCATCACCCAGCAGTTGGTGAAAAACATGTTCCGTGTCCGCACGGAGTACTCCACGGGGCTCCTGGGCTATATCCCGGGAGTCAAGATGCTCATCATGAAGAGCAAGGAATGGATAACGGCGGTCAAGCTGGAGATGTTCTTCGACAAGAAGGAGATCCTTACCATGTATGCCAATACCGTTGACTTCGGCTCTAACGCCTTTGGCATCAAGACGGCGGCAAAGACCTATTTCGGTACGACACCGCAGAACCTGACTCCTGACCAGTGTGCCATCCTCGTGGGATTATTGAAGGCAACCACCTATTACAACCCGCGTATCAACCCCAAGAACTCGTTCACACGCCGTAATGTGGTGCTCAACAACATGCTCATCCACCGGGACATCACCAAAGAGGCGTATGACACACTGACACAGAAACCAATCGACCTCGACTATAGCGTGGAGAACAACTATGACGGACAGGCTCTCTATTTCCGCGAGGCTGTCAAGTCGGAACTGCAGGCATGGTGTAAAGAGAATGACATCGACCTCTATAAGGACGGTCTGAAGATTTATACGACGGTGGACACCCGCATGCAGAAATATGCCGAGGAGGCGGTCACCAAACAGATGCGCATCATCCAGAGGAACTTCGACAACCACTGGCTTGGCATGAACCCTTGGCGCGACGAGCGTGGACAGGAGATTCCAAACTTCATCGAAGACCTTGCCAAGAAATTACCTTATTATAAATACCTCAACCAGAAATACAATGGCAACAAGGACTCCATCGACTATCATCTGAACAAGCCCCATAACGTCAAACTCTTTGACTATGAGGAGGGATTCATTGAGAAGGAGATGTCGACCATGGACTCTATCCGCTATATGGAGCACTTCATGCACTGCGGCTTTGTTGCCATCGAACCGCAGACTGGTCATGTGAAGGCGTGGGTCGGCGACCTTGATTTCAAGACATGGAAATACGACAAGGTGACCTCCATGCGTCAGCCCGGCTCTACCTTCAAGCTCTTCGTCTATGCCGAGGCAATGAACCAGGGTATCACCCCTTGCGACACCCGTCAGGACTCCTATTTCTCCATGAAGGTGATGGATCACGGAGAGGAAGTCACATGGGCTCCCCATAATGCGGACGGCCGTTTCTCGAATGCCGACATCACCCTCAAGCAGGCTTTCGCCATGAGTGTCAACTCCGTTGCCGTGAAACTCGGTCAGGAGGTGGGTATCGAGAAAATTGCCAAGACGGCTCATGACATGGGTATCAAGAGTAAGCTCAACCCCACCCCCGCACTCGCCCTTGGCTCCAGCGATGTCAATCTGCTGGAACTCGTCAATGCCTACTGCACCCCTGTCAATGACGGAAAGGCACACGATCCCGTCTTGGTGACACGTATCCTCGACCGGGACGGCAATGAGATATATAATGCCGCCGAACGGGAGGAGAGACAGGTGCTGTCGGCAAAGAGTGCTTTCTATGTCCAGCAACTGCTGCAAGGGGGTATGCACGGTACCAGTAACGCCCTCTACCGTTTTGTCATCAAGCACATGAACGACACGGACTTCGGTGGTAAGACGGGTACATCCAATAATCACTCCGATGCGTGGTTCGTAGGAACGACCCCCAAACTCGTCGTCGGAGCATGGGTAGGTGGCGAGTACCGTTCCATCCACTTCCGTACCGGTCAGTTAGGACAAGGCAACCGCACGGCACTTCCTGTCTGCGGCAATTTCCTGCAACTGGTATTGGACGACCCTGCCTTCAAGCACTATTGTGCCAAGTTCTCTACCCCCAAGGATCTCAATGTCAATGCCATGGTATATAACTGTGGTGGCTATTTCAAGGCGGTAGCTGACTCCGACTCTCTTGCCACCGACAGCATCCAGAACCTGGAGATTCCTGCCACGGAAGGACAGGTGGAGAGTGCGGCACCCGTACCGGAAGAGCAGAATGCGAACCAGCAGCCTATCCCCTCTCAGCCACAAGCTGCCGAGGAGCCCAAAGAGTAAAATCAGTTACGACAACTCTTGTAAAGGGTGCCTCCTTTCATTGTAAATCAAATTAAAATACAGCCATAGAAATATGGCAATACATCATTCGTTGTCACCCTTGTCACACGTAACGCACTGATTTCCAAGCAGTGCTGCAAGGTGGCAACGGTTGCAAGGGTAATATTGAACATGAACGTATAAAGAATAAAATGAGGGCCTATAATAAATATATAAATAATAACAGCATTGAAAGCCCCTAAAAGGCTATCAATGCTCCTACCAGCGGAAGGTGAGGGATTCAAACCCCCGATACCCGAAAGGGGTATACCGGATTTCGAGTCCAGCGCATTCGGTCACTCTGCCAACCTTCCCTTCCTTCTTTTCGCTTTTGCGAATGCAAAGGTAGTGTAAATATTTGAATCCACCAAATTAATTGCGAACAAATCACAAGAGTTTGCTGAGGCGGTTACGTAACTGCTCTGCCTCACTTTTGCGGATGGAGAGACGAATCTCACAGGAGTTATCGAATGACTGGGACAGGATGCGGGGATTCATCTCCTTGACGATTCGCATCACATCATTCATCTGCGGATAGGCAAAGGTATAAGTGACGATCTCCTCTACCTGTCGTGTCTCTACAGTAGCATGGGCAATAGCATCGGCGGCAGCCTCGCGATAGGCAACAATCAGTCCACTGGTGCCTAAGTTCACACCGCCATAGTAGCGCACCACCACGATAAGGATGTCCGTCAACTCGTTGGAGTTGATTTGTCCGAGTATCGGTTTTCCCGCCGTCGAAGAGGGTTCCCCATCATCGTTGGCACGGAACTCCTCCCTACCCGCTCCCAGCATATAGGCATAGCAGACATGCCGCGCATCGTAGTATTTCTTACGGTAACCAACCAGGAGTTCCTTCACCTCGTCGACCGTCTCGACATGGTGTGCAAAAGCGAGGAACTTACTACGCTTCTCCGTGTAGTAGCCCTCGCTTGTGGTTGCTATTGTCTTGTATTCGTCGGTCACGACAACTTATGTATTACCAGTCCGGAACGCAGTTTCGGCTCAAACCAAGTAGCCTTTGGCGGCATGATTTTGCCACTGTCGGCGATATCCATGATCTGCTGCATCGTCACGGGATAGAGGGCAAGTGCCGCACGCATCTCCCCGCTGTCGACACGACGCTTCAGTTCACCGAGACCACGGAGACCACCCACGAAGTCAATACGCTTGGAGGAACGGAGGTCACCGATATTCAGTATCTCATCGAGAATCAGACGGCTGCTGATATCCACGTCAAGCACACCGATGGGGTCGGTATTGTCATAAGTACCCTCCTTCGCTTTCAGACTATACCAGTGCTGGTCGAGATAGAGGGAGAACTCATGCAACTGCTGGGGTTTGTAGATTTCCGTACCCTTATCCTCGACGATGAAGTTGACCTGCAGGGCAGCAAGGAACTCCTCCGATGACATACCGTTGAGGTCCTTTACCACACGGTTATAGTCGAGGATGGTCAACTGACTTGCCTGGAAACAAACCGCCATGAAAAAGTTATACTCCTCGTCACCCTTGTGGTTAGGATTCTGCTTCTGTTTCTCGGCACCCACCAAAGCAGCGGCGGCAGAACGGTGGTGACCGTCAGCGATATAGAGTGACGGCATCTTGGCAAACTCTGCAGTGATGGTTGCCATATCCTGCTCGTCATCAATCACCCAGAACTGATGACGGAAGCCATCAATGGGGGCGATAAAGTCATACTCAGGCGATGTTACCGCATAACGCTTAATCAGCGCATCAAGCACGGCATTGTCAGGATAAGCGAAGAACACTGGCTCAATGTTCGCATTGTTCACACGGACATGCTTCATGCGGTCTTCCTCCTTGTCACGGCGGGTCAGCTCATGCTTCTTGATGTTGCCCTTCATATAGTCATCAGTATGTGCACATACCACCAGACCGTACTGCGTCTTGCCATTCATCGTCTGAGCATAAATATAATAATGTTCGCGCGAATCCTGTACCAGCCATCCCTTGTCCTGGAACTTCTGGAAGTTCTCTGCCGCCTTCTCATAGACACGAGGGTCGTACTCAGAAGTGCCAACGGGGAAGTCTATCTCGGGTTTGATGATATGATACAGACTCTTCTCGTTATCGCCAGCCTCTGCACGTGCCTCCTCAGAGTCGAGCACGTCATAGGGGCGACTCTCCACCTGCTCCACCAAATCTTTTGGCGGACGAATTCCCTTAAACGGTTTTACGATAGCCATGATTACAGATTTGCTTTGATTTTATCAATCATCTCCTGATACTCCGCATCAGAGAGATATACCTTACCCGGATTCATCTGGAACGTGCCACCATAGTCTGGTCCATCCACATATTTAGGAGCGAGATGGAAATGCAGATGTGACAGTTTATCACTATAGGCACCATAGTTAATCTTCTCAGGATTGAAAGCCTTCTGCATGGCACGGGTCACACGAGCCACGTCAGCCATAAAGGCATTACGGTCTTCATCCGACAACTCGTTCAGGTCGTTGACATGGTCTTTGTAAGCCACGAGGCAGCGACCGCGATAGGTCTGTTCCTTGAAAAGGAATGCACGGGACACTGAGAGTTCGCAAATCTCAATCATCAAATCGTGCAGCGTCTGATTGTTAGTGCAATATAAACACTGTTTAGAATCACTTTGCATAATCGTTTGTTTTATTGTTTAGTATAATTTGTTGCAAAGTTACCAAATAAATACGAGAAACCTTTATGATTATGAAGATATTTCGTAAATTTGCATACAGAAACTTAAACTATAGAAGAAAAATGAACAAGAAAAAATTATTGACCATTTGTATGTTCATAGTCACTGCAGGAGCGCTCCAAGCCCAAAGTTTTGAGACAGCAACCCAGGCGGTCAAGAACATGGGAGTTGGATGGAACTTAGGAAACACGCTGGATGCCAATGGCAATGGCGTACAACAAGGATTAGAGTCTGAGACCTATTGGGGACAGCCCTACACCAAACCGGAACTGATGAAGATGATGAAAGAGGCGGGCTTCGGAGCCATCCGCGTACCTGTCACTTGGTATAACCACATGGACGCATCCAATAAAGTCAATGCTGCATGGATGAAACGGGTACATGAGGTCGTCGATTATGTGTTAGACAATGGAATGTACTGCATCCTCAACGTACATCATGACACAGGTGACGGCAACTCCCACTGGCTGCATGCCAGTACCAAGACATACAATAATGTCAAAGGAAAATATGAGGCATTATGGCAGCAGATTGCAGAGGAATTCAAGGACTACGGTGAGAAACTCCTCTTCGAGGCGTATAACGAGATGCTGGATGACGACAACTGCTGGAACTATCCGTCATGGTACAGCAACAAGGCGTATAATGCCACCTCGGCGAAGGATTCCTATGATGCCATCAACAAATACGCCCAGAGTTTCGTGGATGTGGTGCGTGCCACGGGTGGCAATAACACCAAGCGCAACCTTGTCGTCAACACTTATGCTGCAGCATGTGGCGGCGAATGGGGCAATGGGCATCCCAATGAGACGCTGACCGAACTTGTCATACCAACTGACACCAAAGCAGGAAACGGACATATTGCCGTAGAGGTACACACCTACCCCAGTGTCACCAACATGACGAATGCGAAGAATGAGGTCAACGCACTCTTCTCCAGACTCAAGTCAAAGCTTACTGATGCCAAAGGAGTTCCCGTCATCATCGGAGAATGGGGAACTGCCAACAGCGGTGAGACAGACTATGACGTGCGTCATGACAATGTCATCGAGTTTGCTGATTATTTCGTCAAGAAAGCCAAGGAATACAACTGTGCCACCTTCCACTGGATGGGACTGACGGACGGTACCAACCGTTCTCTTCCTGTTTTCAACCAGGCTGATCTTGCCGAGACGATTGTCAAGGCATACTATGGCAATACGGAGGGAAACAAATATCCTACCCGTGATGACATAACTTCAGAGTATGAGGTAACATACAACAATCAATGGAGTGAGCTGAACCTTATCCAAGGAACTATCAGCACCAGTACGTACAAGGGACTGGAGCTGGAACTGGCAGAAACTCCTGCGGCTAAAGCATTCCAGTTTAAGGTGTATCCTTCAGAGAAGACCCAGGAAATTACTGCTGCAAAAAGCACTCTCACGTTCACATCTGCCATGGGAACAAGTATTTCACGCATCACGATGCAAAGTTCCCAAGCAGGAAACAAGACTACCGTCAAGAATGTGTACCTGATCAAGAAAGACGGTACGAAACAAAAGACAGAAGTGTCGGCTTTTTGGGGATGCTCCGTCACCGAGAATATTATTACGGGCATCATGCCTGTCACCTATACCCGGTCCACTGATCATCATATCTATAACCTCCGTGGGCAACGAGTCACCAATCCCGTAAAGGGGATTTATATTCAGAACGGAAAGAAATACTTCTCAAAGAAAAGAGCCTGACACTTTCGGATGTCAGGCTCTTTTCTTATACCTTATTATATTACTTGTTCACCTGGAACTTGGTGTCACCATCCTTGAAGAAGGCATTGATCTGCTTGGCTGCTGCAATACCGGCATTGATATTAGCCTCTGCTGTCTGAGCACCCATCTTCTTAGGAGTAGAGAAATAACGACCCTCGAACTGCTGGAAGTCAGCATTGGCATCAGGCATGATGTCTGTGACGAACTTCAGGTCCTCACGCTCCTGCATCAACTTAATCAGCTCTGGCTCGTTGATAACCTCCTTACGGGCAGTGTTCACGAGGATACCACCCTTCTTCATCTTACCAACCAGTGCATAGTTAATGCTCTGCTTGGTCTCTGGAGTAGCGGGGATATGCAGGGATACCACGTCGCAGGTCTCGAACAAAGCGTCCTGATTGGCAACGGCATGTACACCAGCCTTCTCGATAACCTCTGCAGGGCAGAAAGCATCATAAGCATAAATATCCATACCAAAGCCCTTGGCGATGCGTGCCACGTTACGACCCACATTACCGAAAGCAAGGATACCCAGTTTCTTACCTAACAGCTCAGAACCGCTCTTACCATTATAGAAACCACGGACTGCCATGACCAGCAGACCGAATACCAACTCGGCAACGGCATTGGCGTTCTGACCTGGAGTGTTCTCTGCCACTACGTTGTGGGCAGTAGCGGCGGCAAGGTCGATATTATCATAACCAGCACCGGCACGGACGACGATCTTCAACTGCTTGGCAGCGTCGAGTACCTCTGCGTCAACCTTATCCGAACGGATAATGAGAGCGTCGGCATCCTTCACGGCATCCAGCAACTGAGCCTTCTCTGTATATTTCTCCAGCAGGACGAGCTCATTGCCTGCTGCTTCCACCTCCTTACGGATACCCTCCACAGCGGCTGCTGCGAAAGGCTTCTCTGTTGCAACTAATACTTTCATAACTATGAACTATGAACTAAATTAATGATTAGCCTCAAATTCCTTCATGCAAGCTACGAGGGCGTTACATCCTTCGATGGTCTGGGCATTGTAGCAAGAAGCACGGAAACCACCTACAGAGCGGTGACCCTTCACACCAACCATGCCCTTAGAGGTAGCAAAGTCGAGGAAGTCTTTCTCTAACTCCTTATACTCGTCAGCCATCACGAAGCAGATGTTCATCAGTGAGCGGTCTTCCTCAACGGCAGTACCACGGAACATCTTGTTGCGGTCGATCTCACCATAGACAATCTCGGCACGCTGCTGGGCGAGCTTATCCATAGCCTCAACACCACCATTCTTTTTGATCCAACGGAGTGTCTCCAATGCACTGTAGATAGGTACGACAGGAGGAGTATTGAACATACTGCCCTTGTCAACATGAGTGCGGTAGTCAAGCATGGTAGGAATCTCACGAGGAGCCTTACCCAGTTTCTCGTCCTTCACGATGATAATGGTCACACCAGCCATGGCGAGGTTCTTCTGAGCACCGGCATAGATAGCATCATACTTGGCAACGTCAACAGGACGGCTGAAGATATCAGATGACATATCGGCAATCAGGGGAACATTCACGTCAAGGTCCTTACGGATCTCAGTACCATAAATGGTGTTGTTGGTGGTGATGTGCAGATAGTCAGCATCTGCAGGAACAGACCATCCCTTTGGAATGAAGGTATAGTTGGCATCAGCAGAAGAAGCGACCTCTACTACCTCACCGAACAGTTTTGCCTCCTTCATAGCCTTCTTAGCCCAAACACCAGTGTTCAGGTAAGCTGCCTTCTTAATCAGGAAGTTGTAAGGAATCATGCAGAACTCAAGAGAAGCACCGCCACCAAGGAAGATGACTGAATAACCCTCAGGAATCTGGAGAAGCTCCTTGACCAGAGCTACTGCCTCGTCAACAACGGGCTGGAAATCCTTGGCACGATGGCTGATCTCCATCAGAGAGAGACCAGAACCATTGAAGTCTAAACACTGCTGTGCAGTCTTCTCAATCACTTCGCGGGGAAGCATTGAAGGACCTGCGTTAAAGTTGTACTTCTTCATTTTGATTGTGAATTTAATTATTTATACTGTCAATTTATTATCTGTTTCGTAAAAACGATGCGAAATTACACTTTTTATTTGAATTAGGCAAATATTTGAACAAGAATTAAGCATTTTAGGCGATTTTCTTACTTATTGCAAAGTCTATATTACAATTTTCTATCTCACAGGCTCCACAATTGTCTTGATGCCCTTGATCTTCTCGCCTTGCGTCTGACGAAGTACTTGCCGCAGCTTTTCCCGCTTCACGGCAACGTATGCGTAACGGTCGTTCACGTCGATACGTCCTATCTCGTCTGACCGTAATCCTCCTATTTTGCAGAGGAAACCTACAATGTCACCCTTGCTCACCTTGTCTTTCTTGCCTTTGCCGATATACAGGGTTGCCATCTTGGGGGCTGACGGTGACTGTCCGTCAACGATAGGCTCACAGCTCTCCACCTCGCCCTCCACATAGTCAGGGATATGCTCTCCCGGACCCGTGATGAAGAACGCTTTACCCTGCTTGTCCCAACGGGCGGTACGCCCTACCCGATGAATATAGCCGTCCTCACTCTCAGGCATGTGGTAATGGATGATATTGGCAATATCAGGGATGTCAAGCCCACGGGAAGCGAGGTCGGTACTGACCATCACATTGGCAGAACCGTTCGAGAAGCGGTATAGCGCAGCCTCCCGCTCTTTCTGTTCCATACCGCCATGGAAGTAACTCGTGGTAAAGCCCTGCTCCCGAAGGTAGTTGTTCACCCGCTCCACCGAGTCACGGTAGTTGAGGAACACGATACTGCTGGCATCACCAAAACCAAGCAACAGATTACGCAAGGTCTCCAGTTTATCCTTCACAGGACTCTTCACCTCATAAAGTGTCACCCGCTCGGAGGTTTGCTCTCCCTCTGGCAGGAAATCCACCAAAGTCCCTTTCTTCGCCATATTGACGAATTGCGGTATCTCCTCCGCATTGGTGGCAGAGAGGAGGATACGGCGTTGCAGCCCCGGCAGACTCTTGATGAGTTTCGCCATCTCCTGATGGAAACCCATCTGCAAACACTTGTCAAACTCGTCGATAACCAGCCAGCGGATGCCATAGCGGGAGATATTGTCCTTGTCCAGATGGTCGTTCAGTCGCCCCGGTGTACCAAAGACGATCTGCGGCTTCACCTCCTTCAGCTTCCGGTGCTCATCCATCGCGGCACGTCCGCCATAACAACATGCCGAGCGGATACCTGAGCCCATGTCCCGGAGAACGGTGTCAGACTGCAAGGCAAGTTCTCGTCCTGGTACGACGACCAGTGCCTGAACGGTATCAGACGACGCGTCCAGCAATTGTATCAACGGCAACAGGTATGCCAGAGTCTTCCCCGAACCTGTCGGGGATAGTAAAACAACATCACCGTCGGAGCGTAGGATGGCTTCGGCGGCGTGTTGCTGCATCTCGTTGAGTTCCTCGATGCGGAGTTTCTGTAGGATTTTCTGAATATCCACTACTGATTATTTCTTCTCTTCTTTCTTTTCCTCAGTCTTCTTGAAAGTAGACTTATAAGCCTTGTTCAGACCATTGATGACATCAGCGGTGATATCGAAGCGCTTATTGGCGTAGAGGATATTGTCCCCCTGCTTGGTCAGAATGAGATCATACTTCTTATCCTTATTATATTTAGCGAGGAAGTGCTGCAGAGAGTCACGCAGTCCCTCGTTATAGGTATTCGTCTCGTTAGCGAGCTCATTCTCCAGACGAGCCTGCAACTGCTGCAGGTCATTCTGCTGACGCTGGATAGCTGCCTGCTGGCTCTCAGCCTGCTCACGACTGGTGAATCCGTTGTTGTTCAACTTCTGCTGGAAGTTGTTCATGGCGTTCTGCAGCTGCTGTCCCTTCTGGTTCAACGTGTTACGGGCATTGTTGCTCTTTTTCTGGAGCACCAGGGTGAAGTCCTTGCAATACTCATACTGTGTCATCAGTGAGTCTACCTCCACATAAGCAATCTTCAGACCAGAGCCGTTTGCAGCTTCACCTGCTGCAGGCTGTTCGTCCATCTTAGGACTTGCATTGTTACATGATGCGAGTGCTGCGATGGCGGCAACAGCCATCATGCCGAGAATGTTCTTTTTCATTTTCTGTTTATTTTATTGTTTCATTATTTCTTTTAGCCGAGCCTCACTCCTTGTAAAAGCGACTGCGTCAATTACGGGATGTCGTCTCGTCGACCGCAAACCTGCTTTTGCGACGCATCTCCCTGTCTTGGTCCATCACACAATGGATGCCCCTCTCCCTCATCGCTTTACTGTCGTGAATATGCTGCGACGAGAAGGTTCCATTCTTGCTGGATAGGACTTTTATCAGGAAAAAAGCCATCCCTATAGCAATTATTAACGTGCTTAACAGCAGGATTTTCATCATAAATGATTAATTTTGCGGTTGCAAAGTTAAACAATAAATTTATAAAACCGATAAAATAAACATTAATAATGAATAAAAGTGAGTTAAAACCCGCTGTTGTCTTCGAGCAGTTTGCGAAGATTAACGAAATCCCACGCCCTTCCAAGCGTGAGGAGAAGATGATTGAGTATCTTAAGAACTTTGGTGAGAGCCGTGGCTTGGAGACGAAAGTCGACGAGGTGGGTAATGTGATAATCCGCAAGGGAGCTACTCCCGGCTATGAGGATTGCAAGACGGTCATCCTGCAGAGTCACATGGATATGGTATGCGACTGTCTGCCAGAAGTGAAGATTGACTTCGACAAGGAGGGCATCACTACATATATCGACGGAGAGTGGATGCGTGCCAAAGGGACGACACTGGGTGCCGACGACGGTATTGGTATAGCCATGGAACTTGCCATCCTCGACAGTAACGATATCGAGCATGGTCCCATTGAGTGTGTCTTCACCCGTGACGAGGAGACGGGTCTGACGGGTGCCATGGGCATGAAGGCTGGTTTCATGACAGGTGACTTCCTCATCAACCTCGACTCTGAGGACGAGGGAGAGATCTTCGTCAGTTGTGCCGGCGGACGCACCACAACGGCAACGCTGGACATCAAACGTCAGCCAGCTCCCGAGGGCTATTTCTTCATCAAGGGTTCCGTCAAGGGTCTGGTTGGCGGTCACTCAGGTGATGATATCAACAAGAAGCGTGCCAATGGTCTGAAGATCATCGCCCGTTTCGTCTATCAGGAGATGGAGCGTTATGAGGGTATACACTTAGTACGCCTGCATGGCGGCAGTCTGCATAATGCTATTCCCCGTGGTGGCTTTTTCGTACTTGCCGTCCCTGAGGCTATCAAAGAAAACATCCGTGCCGACTGGAACGTCTTCTCCGCAGAAGTCGATGAGGAATTCCATGTGACGGATACCCAGATGGTATGGCGCATGCGCAGCTACGATCCAGAACCGATTATCGACGATGACACGGCTCGTCGTTTTATCTATGCCCTGCAGGCTGTTGACAACGGGGTATATGCTGTTTGTCAGGACGAGGCTTTGGGTGGCATGACGGAGACATCCAGCAACCTGGCTCGTGTGGAGACGCATGCAGACAAGATTGAGATTATGTCATCACAGCGCAGTAACGTGATGTCGAACCTCGACAATATGTGCAATACCGTTGCCGCCGTTTTCAAACTGGCTGGTTTCCAGGTCGTGCACTCAGAAGGTTATCCTGCTTGGAAGATGCGTGCAAACAGTGAGTTGCAGAAGATTGTCACATATACCTATCATAAGCTGTTCCAGAAGAACCCTGTCGTACGTGGCATCCATGCCGGTCTGGAGTGCGGACTCTTCGCTGAGCGCTACCCCAACCTCGACATGGTGTCGTTCGGTCCTACGCTGCGTGACGTACATACTCCTGACGAGCGTCTGCTCATCCCTACCGTCCAGATGGTATGGGATCACCTGTTGCTCACCCTCAAGAGTATGCCCCACCAGTCATGAGACGCCTTATATATATTATAATAGGTATGACTGCTGCGTCGCTGTTCGCCTCGTGCGGACAGCGGCAGCAGGCAAAGTCTGTCATCAAGGACTTTATGGAGCAGAGTCTGCAAAAGGATGTCAAATACCTGGACTTCTCTGACCTTGACTCCACAAAGGCAATCAGCGACTCCATCATCATGGTGATGCGCCAGCGGGGTCCAAAGGGCATCCAGTATAAGGAACATCAAGAAGAGACGCTGTTGTATCTCCGCACATCCTATCTGGATGGTGAGGACACCTGCAGTGCCACTTTCTATCTGGACCGCGAGGCAACAGCCATCGTCGCCTTTAAGCAGAATTGAAGGAAGCTTTACAGCATCGCCTCTATGTCTTTTTCGAAATCCTTGGGATCCGTGGTGGGCGCATAGCGGCGAACCGTGTCTCCATCTTTGGAGATGAGGAACTTGGTGAAGTTCCACAGGATATCACTGTCTTTCTCGACACTCTTGCTAAGGGTCTTCAGAAGCTGGTGGGTAGCTTTCGCCTTCAGACCATGATACTCCTCCGTGGGAGCCTCTGCCTTGAGATACTCGAAGATGGGCTCGGATGCAGGACCATTGACATCGCCCTTCTTCATAATCTGGAAGGTCACACCATAATTCAGTTGGCAGAACTCCTCAATCTCACCGTCAGTACCTGGGTCCTGCTCCTTGAACTGGTTGCAGGGGAAGCCGATGATGACCAGTCCACGGTCTTTGTACTTCTGGTTCAGTTCCTCCAATCCAGCGAACTGAGGAGTGAATCCACACTTGCTTGCCGTATTGACAATCAATAACACCTTACCCTTAAACTCAGAGAAATCAATCTCCTTACCTTTGCTCGTCAGAGCCTTGAAATCATAAATCTTAGCCATAGTTATATGTTGTTTATATCGTTCACGATGCAAAGTTAACAAACTACTTTCATACAACAATAAAACCACAGAAAACTTTAATATAACTTAACAGAAACATCGCACACGATTAGTCGTTCTTTCGCCTGCCGATGAAATGCCCATCTACAATCCGTCTCGTCAACAACCTTGTATTACTGTCGCTAATAGACTGCCTTGTCGCATGTAGTTTCGACGAAAATCAGCAAAAAGTTTGTTTTGTTCGGAATGTTTTCTGCCATCGTTAATAACGAGAATAGTTAATAAGGTTACCGACTGACCATTGCTTTGTTACCGACTGAAGCCTCTTTTCATACCGATTGAAGCCTTTAATTGCATTATATAAAGCCTCCATTTGACAAGGATGCCTCCCTTCCTTGTAAATCAAATTGATTTGCTGAGTAAATCAAATTGAATTACCGAGTAAATCAAATTGATTTACAATTCAGTATGATAGGGCTTTCATTTACGATGCCTAAGGCTTCAACCATTGAAGCCCGTACCTTCAACCATCGGCGCCTAAAGCTTAGACCCATGCAGCCTAAGGCTTCGACCCCCGAAGCCTTAGGATCCGCAAGGAGGACTTTACTCGTTTTTTATACGTATTTTAGGGCAAAATCGCCATTCGTTGTCACCCTTGTCACCTCGTTGTTACCGTAATCACCTGATTATCAAATAGTCTTGCAAGGTGGCAACGGTTGCAAGGGTAAAAAACTTTATGTATGCGCGCGAGAGGAATTCTGATACTCCTATCAAAAAATACGAGCATCTTATTAAACAATATGCTCAAAACATGCATGATAGTTTATTGTAACCTAAAAGTTACCGGTACGGTATAATTTACTCTGACAGCCGAACCGCCCTGTCTTCCAGGAATCCACTTGGGCATACTCTTAACCACACGCACGGCCTCACTGTCTAAAGACGGCTCGATGCCACGCATGACCTCAACATTAGAGACTGAGCCATCCCGTTCAACAACAAACGTACACACCACCCTACCTTGTACGCCATTCGCTTCTGCCTCCTTAGGATATTGGATATTAACATTTATCCAACTCATCAAAGCTCTTTGTCCACCAGGGAACGCCGGCATTTGCTCTACAACATCAAAAGCTTTCTCATATTCCTGAGCAGAAGCACTAGAACCAATCAAGAACATCCCCAAAAGGAAAATTACAAGTCTTTTCATGCTTTACGTTTTATAGTTTTCTATATGCAAAGATACAACATTTTTCAATGAATTGTTACAAGATTAGCAGAAATTATATTAAAAGGAACAAAAAACATTCACTAAATTTGTGAATACCGAAAATATACTTTATCTTTGCAAACAAAAACATGAATAATGATTGTTGAATATGAGAAAGACTACTTGCTAGAACTCTACGAAAAGGGGAAATGCAAGAATAAGAAATTTCGTTTCCAAAAGCAAGTTATTCAAAAGTATCAGAAACGAATAGATACATTGATGGCTGCAACAAGGATAGAAGACTTATTCGTCTTCAACTCATTGAATTTTGAGGCTCTAGACAATGGATACTATTCAATAAGAATAGATTATCATTACCGTTTACTATTTAAATTACGCAAAGAAGGGACAGAAGAAATACTAACCATTTGCATTATAACAGACATAACAAATCATTATCAGTAAACTATGGAAACAAGAATACCGACACATCCTGGAGATGTATTGAAAGAAGAATTGGAAAGCCGCAATATCTCACAGAGAAAATTTGCAGAACTCATAAATGTGCCGTATACCCAACTCAATGAAATTCTTAACGGCAAACGTTCAGTTTCAACGGATTTTGCATTGATGATGGAAGCCTCCCTTGGCATCAATCCCGATCTCCTTATAAATATGCAGAATCGTTATAATATGGCTATTGCACGAAGAAAGCCCACCCTCATTGAGAGACTGAATCTTATTCGGAAAGCCTGTGCGGCTGTATTATAAAATAGGCTGCAAAACAAGTCAAGAGAAGCCCCTCCTACCCTCAGAGCCTAAGGCTCCAAGGGGTGAAGGGATGTTATTACGACTCCAAGAACGGTAAGGGGACGATGGGTATTACTTATGACTCCCAGCCTGTAACCGACTTTGTCGCTTCGCTCGTCGAAGAATCCTGAAACTTGTTCCTATGGTATCCTTTAATCTTTCTCTGGTGGCAACAAGGGCTCAGAGGCTAACACTGGCTCATAGTTATGAGCAGATTCTGTTACTGACACTATATTTTCTTCTAAAGCAGCAGATATCTTACAGATAGTACCCAACGTTAGATTATGAGTACCAGAAAGCCATCTACTCACTTCCGTCTCTGTCTTACCAAGGCGTTTGGCAAGATCTTTCTGAGACATCCCTTTGGATTCAAGTATCTTCTGACATGGATGTCAGGAACCAATCTCTGTAGCATCTAATAGAAATACCGCTGGATATAACTCATAATCTCCTGAGTCAACTCCGGAGTATAATTCTCTACAGTATTGAGATTATCCGAGTGTATGCCATTGGGGTTGATAATCATTTTAGTCGTCACTGGATTGATGTGTTCTGGACGTGCTCCTGTCCATGGGTCGTCTTTCGAATAGACCAGCAATGTGGGAGTGGTCGTCTGGGGTAAAAACTCATTCAGAAGACGGAGTCGCTGACTGTTGTCATACGTGGACTCTATCCAACGATCCTTCTCCTCCAAATAATCCAGATTAACTTTTGTCTTGTCAAAACTGGTGCCATCGAGCAAGTCACCGAACTGCTCATAATCATTCACATAAAAGCCCTGCTCCTTATAGCAGTCTACATTATAAGTATATAAGATAGGATCCCGATTAGACTCCAGCAGGTCATACCATTTCTTGAACAACACATCTACCGCATCGTTGGCATGCGGCATCATCTTATCCCTGTTCTCTCCACGATAATATGAGAAAGCGGAGAAGTAGGCTTCAAAAACATTATATACATATTCGGAAAAGGACGGAACAGGTTGCTGACGCTTCGTCACAGAGTCACAGAATATTTTGTAGAGTCCTTGCTCACCATCCTTCAGATAGCGACGAATACCTGCCTTCATTGTCTGACGCTCTTCCTCTGTGCCACTTTGTTCCAGCATATACTTACCACAACGGAGATCGTAGAGCGAGGTCAGGAATGGTGAACAGAAAGCCGTGCAGAGATCCATGTCCTTAGGATAGTAACAGCAGTAGTCCACCGATGTCTCACCGTCCTTACTGACACCCGTACTCATCCATTTACCTCTCAATACCGGTTTTAGTGCACTGTACACCGCATGCAGGTCTGTCGATGCCTGCCAACTTGTCTGGTAAGCCCATTGCGGATCATCCGCTTTCGACTTTCCGTAATTGCGATGCTCCACCATGACGACATTGGCATCCAGATTGCTGGTGAGGGCTTCACCGGAGTTTCCTTTCCAATCTCGCCACAAATATCCATGCGTTACTAATATGGTGGGACGGTCGAACCCACAGAACTTAATAACAACCAACTGTTCAAATGTCTGGTCAGGATTTGCATGATCAAGAGGTTGTCGAAATGCCAGTTTGTATACCTCCTTGAAATCCTTGTCAAACTCTTCTGGATGATCATCATCAATCTTTACCACCTCGTCCATCTCCTCTAACGCCTCCTTCAGCGTCGCATAATTCTTTGCAGGCTCAGGCACAGAATGATCTTCCTCAGTACACGATTGTAGCAAGACAACCATCAGAAACAATAACAGCAAAAGTTTGTCCTTCTTCATAGACTTTATGTTTTAGATACTAACTGCAAAGATACAAAGATTTTAGGGTATGTCACACATTTTTATCAAAAAAAATTGTAAGGTTAAGTTAACGCTTATTAGAATGGCGGATTATTTTTTTTCGTTTTCTTTTAAAACATTTCTACTCATACTCTCTATATGCTTGTAATATGCTTCACATGCAGATTTACTATTTCTAAAATCAGCAACAGTTTTATTGCTAAGGATTCCGTTATTAGTAGTAATTATAGCGATATGAAAAGGACAAAATGTCCAAAAATTGATGTCTTTATAGAGTAACAAAATCTTTTCTCCGATCTTTTCAATCTTTAATATCTCCGTTTTATTTCCGAACTCTGTTTCGTAATAATTCATTGATTGTAACTGGGAATAATAATCATCTAATGTAACGAATGGTTCAAAAGGAAGAGACTCCGATGGTGATGGTTTAATTGAAGGATTCTTTACCCTCATACTTATCTGTGTAGATTCTTTCTGTATATAGTTTGGCTTATGAAAATTTTTATCTCTTGAATGCCTTCCTTTATTACAAATAACATAATATTTCCCCTTGTGAAGTATTTCTCTATCTTTATAAATACATTTACCTTTGAAAGGTCTAAGCCCACAAAACAAGCCACAATCTGACGAAGGTAATACATCATATTGGTGATTGTTCTGGTAATTTGCAAAGTCTTTTTCATTTAATTCATCTTGGAAATTACCGGGCTTAGTATCCACTATTAATGATTCATAGATGGGATTGTTTATCCATTCACGACGTTCACATGAATCTACTAAAAAAGCCCTTAAACTATCTTTATTTAACTCTTGTTCGCTAACATCAATTTCTAAACAGCAAAGATTAGATTCTGCAATCTTTTTTCTCTTGTCGTTGTTGACCTCATGAGTATTCTTTATTTCTATTAACCAACGGGAACCATCTTCCATTACTCCAACAACATCGGGTTGCAAATCTGATCTATCATTTCGTCGTTCTATTTCAACATCAATAAAAAACAACTTACTTGCTGATATTTCTTTATAAGCAGGTGCCATGACACATTTTTCTTCAGTTAATATTTGTTCTGAAAGTAGATGTAAGGCTGTCATAACAGCCCCATTACAATTAACATCCCCTCTGTGTGCGAAATGCTTTTGCCGAACATTATCTTTTCCATTGCGAGCAATCAACTTCTCTTTGCATTGAGGACAGAAACAATTGCATGCCAATCCATTAGGAACATCTTCAATATAAACTATTTTCTTTAAAGATGAATCCAAAGCATATGTTAGTTTAGGTTCTTTGTTTTCTTTACTATTCATTACAGTCTTTATTGGACATAATGCAAATAGGAAGCCAAAATTATTAAATGTCAAAATGACAGATAAGTATTTAACAGCACTCTCCCAATACGACTTTCAATTTCTCTTCTATCACTTTTTGCTCATCACTTCCTGTTGTAGAGAGCCTCAAGATATCAATTCCATATAGAGGCAATACGTGATTTTTCAATTTATCACGTTCTCCCTGCTTACTACCATCTTGATGATATGCCCACCCATCAACTTCTATTGCTAACAATGGCTTTTTACTTACTCTATTATAAATCAAAAAGTCTATGTGAGTAGATCTGTGACTTACATATTTCTTTTCTTCATCAGATAACGGAGACATATCCTTAATAAGCATATTTGTTGGATAGTGAGTCAAAACGTCCAAACTAGCATATTTAGAAGAACCCTTCAAGATATCTTCAATTAATGCATATGTCAAATTCTCCGAATCATATTCCGATACTTTTGCATGTTTTTTTAAAAACTCTAATCTTATAGTATCGTATTGCTTATATAGCAAATCATAGATTGAATGTATGCGACTTTCTGTAACTTGACCATGATGATATTCAATATAATCAAGAAGATCTGTTATATTCCCTTTTCGTTCTTGTTCATTGCCAGAAACAACAATTATCAATTTTTTCTTTGCTCTAGATATTGCAACATTTAATAAATTAGGATTGTCTGCAAAATCAGAAATGTGGGAATCTACCACACTCATAATGATAACGTCTTTCTCACGCCCCTGAAACTTATGAACTGTTGCCACATCAATTTCGTCCCCCACTGTTTTTCTTAAGATCCCTACTTGGTCTAAGTATGGGGCGATAATTCCAATTTCCTTTTTGTCATATGATAATGTAGGAAGTATCTCGTTACAGATAACATCAACTTCTCTTTGGTTAATATGTTTACGAGATAGATTTCCCTTTGGAGTCCTCTTCACATAAAGCGCATTTTCACCATTATCTTTAGTCATAACAATGAGATTACCACCATAAAATTTTTGATTACAAAATTCTATAATATCTGGTGCACAACGGTAATGCTCACGTAACAGTGTCTGTGTAACTGAAGGAATAATCTCTATTATTGATTGTAAAAAACTATATTGACTACAATCATACCCTTTTTCTATGTCATATTTTGCAAAAATACTATCCAAAATCTCTTTTGTTTCTCGGCTGACGACATTAGGAAGTTGCATATTGTCTCCTACGATAATCGCATTCCTCGCACAAGACATCGCTAAAACCCCAGTTTCAGGAGACACCTGAGATGCTTCGTCCATTATCAAATAGTCGTATGTAATATTATGAAGACTATTTAGTGCCGAAAAAGTTGTACTTAGGACAATGGGGAATTCTTCTAAAACCTTAGATGCTCCATAATAGAGAGAATTATCTTTTATCGTATAAGGCTCATGGGATTCACCATATTTTTTGAAAAGATAGCATTGCAATATCTGTAATGATTTCTCATTCAGTTGTTTGGTCAATTGTGTCACATTTGACCGATTAAGTTGCTGAGTTTTATACTCAATTATATCCTCTAATTCCTTTATCTTCCTTACATAAAACAAATAATGGAGCTGTTTTATTGACAAGTCTGGAGATTTTCGCAAAAACTCAGGATTAATCTTATAATAATATTTATATAAGGCTTTACGAATCATCCATTTAATTTTTGACCATACTGTATTATTAAAAGTGCTAATCTGAAAGTTCAGATCAACCATAAATTTCATAATATTTGATGATGAGGCATCTGTTTGAATATTATAATCCTCATTAAATTCTTTTTTATAATGCTCCCACTCTAGTTTGATTGCAGATAATTCCTGAAGGTGCTCTGCTATTTCTTCTTGTAAGGAAAAGAACTTTTGAAGTTCTTCCAATTCATTATTTACTTTATTATTGGTAATATCGTGATTCCAATTATGCAATTCATCGGGATAAACTCTCCCATTTTTTTGACTTTCTATAAAAGTTTGCTTATTATCAAAATTACCTAAAGGAGCTACTAAAAAGTCAAGATTGGATTTTGCTAATTTTTCAAGTACATTGTCTGTAGCGGAATTATTGTTAGACACAACTAATACGGTCTTCCCTTTCAATATGATATTTGCTATTATATTTAAAATCGTTTGTGTCTTACCTGTTCCTGGAGGACCTTGAATTACACTAATTTGATGGGAAAAGGCTTGCCGCACAGCCTCTATCTGACTATTATTACATCCAAATGGAAATATCAAATCATCCTGATAACGACTCCTGTTCTTGTATTTTTGTGGAAATAAATAAGGTGCAATAGACATTTCCTCATTTATAAAATCTATTTTTTCATACTGAGCAACTAATAATTTCTTTCCCTCTTCCGTTACTAATGTATTAGCATTTGCTACTTCTTTAAAATAATCAAAAACTTTCTGGGATTTTTCCTCAGATAAACATGATTTTACAAGTTCTATTTCGTATTCTGAATAGTCTTCTATTTTGCCACTTATATATTGAATATGATAAAATCTTCTTAGACCACTTGTAAATAATAACAATTTAACGATATTTTCACAAGGTCTTCCATTATGAACTACCTTAAAATCTTTAGAATCCAGTATTGTAGGATTCCTCATCCATGTTATCTTTTCCCATTTATATTTGTATTGTTTTGAGTTATTTAAGAATTTTACCTCATAATACCTCCTCCCATTTACAAGATGTAAATCTTCCAACTCTAAAGTTTTAGATTTACCATCAATTAATATTAGATTTTCATTTGGGTCTATCATACTCAACTAACTTGGTTAATTCAAAGATGAACCAATATCACTTTTTAGGTTATGTAGTTTACATGCACTTGCAAAGTTAGTAATTATTTTGGAAGATCCAATGATTTGTGAAAGAATTTTAAAGATCTAACCCAAATTAATAAGATCGAAATAGATCAAATTATTTTGGTCGTTTCGACTTGATCTACGACCTTTGCCGAAAAAAGAGTATGGAAGAAAAGAATATGATTCAAAGAAGAATCTCTTTGGTCATTCTACCGATTGGTATGAGTATGACTGGCACACAGAGGCTGAATTTCTGAGTGATTATGCAGGACATTGGTGGCGGAGGGATGCGTAGGATTAATCTAAAAGTCCCTTCTCACGCATAAACTCGTCAGCGACATAGAGGTCACCATAAAGATATAATCCTGTAGACTTGTCATGTAAATCCGCACATGTCCGGCTTTCGTAAAACAATTGCAGCGCTTGAACTGGTTCTATATTCATGCGCTTAGCCAATTCCATTGATATTGCACCGATTCGGTTGCTCATTATAATTTCCTGAATTTTATCAATGTCTTTGTTTTGTTTTACAATTTTTATGTGTGTTTTCCTATTCGAATTGGCTATTTTATGAGAGAGGTTACAATGTTTTTATGGAAGTTTTTTTTAAATCTTACGAATAAAAGAAAAAGATAAAAACGGTGACGGTGACGGTTACAGTTTAGTGAAATCGTACTGAAAAGGTTGACTATTAACTTTACTATATATATAATATATATATTATATATATAGTAATATGTATATACCAGTTTTATTCAATTCATGGAATCTCACATTTAGAAAACTGTAACCGTCACCGTCACCACTTTACGAAAAAAGGAAATCAGTCGGTAACTGAAGGGCATTCTGTTACCGACTGACCACGACTCAGTTACCGACTGATCTCTGATCAATAGCTGAAACCATGCCCATTCCACTTCAGTGTCTTCTGGGTCTTCTTGCCATTGCGTTCCCAACATGTGACAATGATGTCTTTTCCTGAATGTGGCAGGGAACAGGAATACTCTACATTAGGAGATCTTGTCTCTTTAAAAGCCTCTACCCCATCGTCGGAGTGATAGGTCATCTTCTTGGTGGCATTATTGTAGCGCATAAAGGTTAACCCGTCATACTGTCCTGGATGATACCAACCATCCTTATAGAGACGGTGGTTGTAGGCAAACAGTTTGTGCTTACCGTCAGCCTCATTCCAATAACACATCTCGATTCTTATCAAGAGCTCGGAATCATCATTATTGTATTTTGCCTCATAGACTGCAAAGCCATTTTGGGAATCAAGTGTGAAGGTATAGTTTTCGTCATGTGTAAATCCCTTGAGATAGCGTTCCCAAGCGTATCGGATACCACTCATGGCTTCCTCGTCGCAGCCATCCTCCTCATCATTAGAGGGGGCAAGATAGGCAGTAATAAAATCACTGATGGTGGGCTTCGCCCCCTTGTAGTTCACACGGATAGCATCCTGTGCCGCTACTGCCAGCGTGCAACAGGCAAGGATGATGGCAAATGACAATCTTTTCATATTCATATTCTGTTAACTTGTTTGACACCCTTGACGGTACGCAGTTTCTTGATGAGGGACTCCAGACGGGTGTTGTCGTCAATCATAATCTCAAGGTTGCCGCTGAACAAGCCGTCGTGTGAGTCGATATTGATACTGCGAAGCACGAGTTTCTCGTCCTTGGAGATAATACTGGTGAGGTTGTTGACGATACCGATGTCATCATTGCCGATGACACGCAGGGTGATGGCATACTGTGACGAGCCCTTGCCACTCCATCTGGCACGGACGACACGGTAACCGAAGCGTTTCTTCAGCTCAGGGGCGTTGGGACAGTCCTCACGATGGATCTTGATACCACCGCTGACGGTGACAAAGCCAAACACCTTGTCACCATAGATGGGCTGGCAGCAACGAGCCAGCTGATAGTCGACACCCTTCAGGTTGCGGTCGATGACCAGCACGTCATCAGAGAGCTGAGGACTGAGAGACGAGAGCTGGGAGTTGTCCAGGACGAAGTCGGCAGCGGTCTGTGCGATATTATTACCCGTGACAGGCTGCTCACCCTGCTGCAACTCCACATACTTGTCGATGACATGGTTGACATCCAACGTGCCGTCAGCGATCTGCCGGTAGAAATCACTGGTCTCCTTAAAGCCCAGTTTCTTGATGAGGTGCTGCATGGTGGACTCCTCCTGCTCCACCTTGCGGTTCTTGAACTTACGCTCCAGTGCCTCCTTGGCGAAGAGTGCCTCCTTGACCTGCGTCTCCTTGAGAGCCAGACGGATTTTTGATTTCGCACGTGAGGTTTTGACGATGTTCAGCCACTCCTGCCGGGGCTTCTGCGTGGACGATGTCATTATCTCCACCTGGTCACCGCTCTGCAGTGTCTGACGAAGGGGCACCACCTTGTTATTAATACGGGCACCTGTGCAGGCATTGCCGATCTTGGAATGGATATGATAGGCGAAGTCAAGTACCGTGGCACCTTTGGGGAACTTATACAGATCACCCTTGGGAGTGAACACGAACACCTCGTCCTCGTAGAGGTCCATCTTAAACTGGTCCATCGCCTCCAAACCGTCGGAGGTCTCCAGCATCGAGCGGATGTTTGTGAGCCACTCGTCCAGTCCTGACTCACTCTTCACACCTTTGTAACGCCAGTGTGCTGCCACGCCACGCTCTGCCACCTCGTCCATACGCTCGGTGCGGATCTGTACCTCCACCCATTTCTGTTCCGGTCCTAAGACGGTGATGTGCAGACTCTCATAGCCGTTCGACTTCGGCACACTCAGCCAGTCACGCAACCGCTTGGGGTTCGGCTGATACATGTCCGTGACGATGGAATACACCTGCCAGCAGTGCATCTTCTCCTTCTCCAAAGGGGAGTCGAGAATGACACGGATGGCAAAGAGGTCGTAAACACCCTCGAAGGCACATTTCTGCTTCTTCATCTTCTGCCAGATAGAGTGTATAGACTTCGTGCGTCCTTTGATATGGAACTTCAGCCCTGCCGCTTTCAGGCGCTCACTGATAGGTTGGATGAAATGCTGGATATACGCATCACGACTCTTTTTCGTCTCGCTGAGCTTCTCCTTGATATGATAATAGGCATCATGCTCCAGGTATTTCAACGACAAGTCCTCCAACTCGCTCTTCAACTTATAGAGACCCAGCTTGTGGGCAAGGGGGGCATAGAGATAAGCAGCCTCCTCGCTCACCTCATGCTGTGCCTCCGCCTGTCTCGTGTCACGGATCTGACGCATCAGGTTGACACGGTCAGCAATCATAATAAGGATGACACGCATATCCTCGGCGAAGGAGAGCAGCAGGTTACGGAAATTCTCCGTCTCGATGACAGGGTTCTTCTTATAGAGGTCTTGAATGCGCTGCAACCCATGCAGAATGCGGGCGACAGACTCACCGAACTCACGTTGGATAACATCAATGGTAAGATAGCCGTCCTCCACACAGGGATGCAACAAAACGGCAAGGACGGCATCACGCTTCAGCCCGATCTCCTCCACCACCAAGTAGGCGGTCTGGAAACTCAGCAACATAGGATTCAAGCCGAACACATCACGATGGATATGGTTCTGCTCGATATAATCCGTCAGATACTGACGCATCTTCTCCTCATCACCCTCCAAGAGTGACGAACCAATCTCCTGCTTTACCTGATTATATAAAGTAAGAATCTTCTCTTTCTCCTGTGTTGTAAACTCGAATCTCTCTGTCATACGATGGCAAAGGTACGAAAAAATTGACAATTCTTTTGCATTTCTCTCACTTATTTTATAACTTTGCCGTGAAAATACTATAATCATGGTAGATGATAAGATCATTCGGATGGAACAACTCGTCAGGGAGTTGAACGAGGCTTCTGACGCTTACTATAACGGACGGGGCGAACGCATGACCGACTACGAGTGGGATGCGCGCTTCGATGAACTGAAACGTCTGGAACAGGAGACGGGGACTACCCTGCCCGACTCTCCCACGCAGAAAGTATCGGAAGACAGTATTACCGGACAGAAGGAGGAACATGAGTTCGCTGCCCTCTCACTGGCAAAGACCAAGCAGGCTGCGGAACTGGTGAAATGGGCGGAGGGACTGCCCATCTGGATATCTTGGAAACTGGATGGTCTGACCCTCGTCGTAACGTATGATGACGGACGACTCACCAAGGTTGTCACACGAGGTAATGGGCATATCGGCACGAACATTACCCACCTTGCAAAAGCCATTAATGGTATTCCGCAAAAAATTGGTTATCAAGGTCATACCGTCATCCGTGGAGAGGCTGTCATCAGCTATGACGACTTCGAGAAGTTTCTGATGGAGAGTGGTGAGGACTATGCCAATCCCCGTAACCTTGCCTCTGGTTCGCTGACGTTGAAGGACGTGGAGGAGGTGAAACAACGGCACATCCAATGGATTCCTTTTACCTTAGTACATATCGACGATGACATCCTGTCGTGGGGTGACCGCATGGCATGGCTCGAACAACAGGGTTTCCAGACGGTGGAACACGAACGGGTGGAACACCCCGGTATTGATGCGGTGGAAAACGTGATCAATGCCTTTACGGAGAAGGTCACCAGCAAACAGAATCCCTACCCTGTCGACGGTCTCGTCATCTGCTACGACGATACGGAATACGCACAGACAGGAAGTGTCACAGGACATCATGCCACCAAGGCGGGACTTGCCTTCAAATGGCAGGACGAGGCAGCAGACACGGTATTGCAGGAGATAGAATGGTCGTGTGCCGCCTCTACCATCTCCCCCGTTGCCATCTTCCGCCCCGTGGAGCTGGAGGGTACGACAGTGAAGCGAGCCTCTTTGTGTAATATCAGTGAGTGTGAGCGTCTTGGCATCGGTACGAAAGGAACGGAGATCAGTGTCATCAAAGCAAACAAGATTATCCCGAAGGTCATCAAGGTCATCCGTACGGAAGGAACCCTGGAAATCCCCCATGAATGTCCGGTGTGCCACGCTAATACGGAGATACGTATCAGTGAGGCGAGTGGTACGAAGACGTTACACTGTACGAACCCCGAGTGTCCTGCCAAGCAACTGAAGAAATTTGCCCGGTTCGTATCGAAGGAGGGAATGAATATCGACGGCATCTCAGAACAGACACTCGCCAAGTTCATCAACCTCGGATGGGTCAGCGAGTATGCCGATATCTACGACCTGCGCAGTCATATCCGTGACCTTGCCAATATGGAGGGCTTTGGTGAGAAGTCGGCATCCAATATCATGCGGAGCATCGACCGCTCTGCCAATGTCGAGGCACACCGCCTGCTCTATGCCCTGAACATCCCCCTGTGCGGACTGGATGTCTGCAAACGTCTGTTAAGTGCTTATCCGTTGGATGAGCTGGTGGCAGAAGCTGTCAAAGAGACGGGTGATTTATTTGAGCCATACCAAGAGGCATCGTCTGTCTTCGCTCATGTCAACGGCATCGGACCGGAGAAGTCGGCATCTTTTGTCAACTGGTTCCGTGATGACCATAACAGACAGCGTTACCAGCGACTGAGGGAGAAGATTCAGGTGACGCAAGTTGCCAACGAACCTTCTGGCAGTCTGTGTGAGGGACTGACCTTCGTGGTGACGGGTGACGTGCATCACTACAAGAACCGCAACGAGCTGAAGACATATATAGAGTCGCAGGGTGGTAAGGTAGCATCAGCGGTAAGCGGCTCGACATCCTTCCTTATTAATAATGACGTTACATCAACCTCGGGGAAAAACCAGAAAGCCCATCAGTTGGGTATTCCGATTATCTCTGAGGATGAGTTTATGGAACGGTTTACGGATCAGAGCTAAATGCAGATGCGGCATCAACTATTCATCGCTCCGTTACTGCCTGTTGCCTGCTGTCTGATAGCGGGTATCGTCATTGGCAGGTACTATCCTGTCGGTGAGGTACAGTTGTTATGTATCCTCTGCGGAGTACTGCTGATCACCCTTCTGTTGCGTTATCATCCTCGTTGGCAGACAGCAGGTATCTGGCTGGCAACCATTCTTTTTGGGATGATTATCATCCAATATCCGTTGCCCGACAGTGAGATGGTACAAAGAGCCGGTGAACGGATGCTGGCATACCGTGACCAACTGTTACAGCAATACCAGCAATGGGGTATCGGTGAGGAGAACTACGCCATCGTTGCCGCCATGACCTTAGGCGACAAGACAGCACTGACCCCTGATATCCGGGAGTCGTTTAACATCACTGGGGCAGGACATGTCCTCGCCATCAGCGGACTGCATCTCGGTATTCTGTATATGATGGTGTCATTCCTTGTCAGAGGTCTCCGGCTGCGGATAGTCACACAGGTGCTGACCATCCTGCTGATATGGGCATTCGCCTTTCTGGTAGGTATGTCACCCAGTGTGGTGCGTTCCGCTACCATGCTGACCATCTATGGTCTGCTGTCGTTGGGCTATCGGCAGAAGATGAGCATCAACGTATTGGCGTTTACAGCCATCGTCCTGCTCGTCCTCAAACCGCAGTCACTCTTCGACATCGGTTTCCAGATGTCCTTCCTTGCCGTCCTCGCCATCCTGCTGTTCTATCCCCTGTTCAACAGCGTGTTCTCTGAGCGATGGCTGATGGAGCACCGACTGATGCGGTGGCTATGGGGGATGACGGCACTGTCACTGTCGGCACAGATAGGAGTGGCACCCTTGATAGCTTTCTATTTCCACCGTTTCTCCACCTATTTCCTATTAAGTAACTTCATCGTCATCCCTTGTGCATACCTAATTCTGGTGGGTGCCATCCTGCTGTTCGTCACCCGACTGCAGGTGGTAGCTACAGCCCTGACGGCTGTCACGACATGGATGCGCCAAGCCTTGGATGCCATAGCCACCCTACCCTATGCCAGTATCGACGGACTCTATCCCACCCTGTCCCAGACCATACTGATATACATTTTTGTTCTTTTATTTGGCATTTTGCTCACTTATTCGTACCTTTGGATTAAAAACCTAAGGTACTTTCGTTCGACAATAAAAAATAAAATGGTCATTTTATTTTGTATTTTGCTCACTTAATCGTACCTTTGCAAACCGAATTAGACAATAACAAACGAAAATGGGAAAGATTATATTGACAGGTGACCGCCCCACTGGCAAGCTCCATCTGGGACACTATATCGGTTCGCTGCGCCGTCGTGTGGAACTGCAAGAGGCTGGCGACTACGAGAAAATGTTTGTATTCATGGCTGACGTACAGGCACTGACGGATAATGCCGACAACCCTGAGAAGATACGACAGAACATCATCGAGGTGGCTCTCGACTACCTCTCTGCCGGTCTGAATCCAGAGAAATGCACATTGTTCATCCAGAGTCAGATCACCGAACTCGCTGAGTTGACGACCTATCTGATGAACCTTGTCTCCGTCTCTCGTGTTCAGCGCAACCCTACCGTGAAGACGGAAGTCAAGATGCGTGGCTTCGAAGGTGAGAGTATTCCCCTTGGATTCTTCTGCTATCCTGTCAGTCAGGCAGCCGATATCACCTTGTTCAAGGCAACCACCGTTCCTGCTGGTGAGGACCAGGAGCCTATGCTGGAGGTAACCCGTGAACTGGTACGCCGATTCAATCAGGTGTATGCACCGGTATTGGTAGAGCCTAACATCATGTTGCCAGAGAATGCCACTGCCCGTCGTCTGCCCGGTACAGACGGTAAGGAGAAGATGTCGAAGTCACTCGGCAACTGCATCTACCTCTCTGATGATGCTGATACGGTATGGCAGAAGGTACGCTCCATGTATACCGATCCTACCCATATCAACCTCAACGACCCGGGGCATGTGGAGGGTAATGCGGTATTCACCTATCTTGACGCTTTCTCGAAGGACGAGGACTTCGCCAAGTTCCTGCCCGAATACCAGAATCTCGATGAGTTGAAGGACCACTACCGCCGTGGCGGCTTGGGTGATATGAAATGCAAGAAGTTCCTGAACCAGATTCTCAACGAGTTCCTGGAGCCGATGCGTCAGCGTCGTCATGAGTTCGAGCAGGATATCCCTGAGATTTATAATATTCTGAAGAAAGGAACGGAGCAGGCACGTGAGACTGCTGCCCAGACGATGAGTGAGGTGCGCAGTGCCATGCAGATTAACTACTTCGATGACCAGGAGCTGATTCAGTCGCAGGCAGAGCGCTTCCGTGCGAAATAAAGACGCAGGCGTTCCTCTAACGACATACTCGCATAGCGGCGCCACTCTGTGGTGCCGTTTTCTTTGTCATCCAGATAATGCAGGTCATACATGTGCCCATAAGCCTCCAACTCAAAAGGATTCAACAGATAGCCCGCATTACGCAGGTGCTTACGATAACGGCATGCCTTCAACCAATAGACAATGTATTTCCAATAGAAGCAAAGCCATGAGTCATGGGTGCTGCGAGCCTGATAGAGGTGTATCATCTCGTGATTTTTCATGGCATCCCAATGCTCGTTGAAATGATTCGCATCCTCTTTGCTATGCGTGATGATATGTCCGAAGAAGGTCATTCCCTCATAGCCCTTCCGAATCCAAAAGGGAAGATTCACGGCACGCATGTCATCCAGCTTGCTGGGACGGCGGGCACGGAACAGCAACGCGAAGATACCCAACAGGTTTGCCATAACGGATGCAAATGTACAAAATAATCACGAATTACGATGAATTTATTCGCAAAAGTTCGCTATGTACGTTTTGCACACTTTTGCAAACACTTTTTCTTGGAACATCAGAATTAATTTCGTACCTTTGCGATAACAAAAAACGAAAATTATGGTATTAACCGACCGCGAACTGTTTCTTCTCATCATCTGTACGGTGTTCTATATTACCTTATTTATATTAGTAATACAAAACAACCGCCGAAAGATTCAACTCCTGCAGAGCCGTCTTGACAATATCCATGCCATGCAGAAGATGGCTGTCATCGAGCAACGGGAGTACGATGTGAACACTATTTTCTCCTCACCGGTCTATCTGCGAGTCAAGCAATATATCAATGAGGGACAGAGTATGCACAATGGCGACTGGAAAGAACTTGCAGAGGTGGTGAACAGGGTGTACAGCGGTTTTACCGAGAAACTCTACAGCCTTTATAATATGAGTGATCAGGACTATTATGTGAGTCTGCTCATCAAGGTGCGTGTGGCACCCAAGGATATAGCTACTCTCACCGCACACAGCAAGGAGAGTGTCGCATCGACACGCAGCCGACTGTATACCAAGGTGTTCGGCAAGAAAGGCTCCACAAAGGACTGGGATGATTTCATCCTCTCCATCTAATCGAATCTCGTAATCTCGAAATAAAAAAATTAAAAACTCAATGAATATGATAGACTATTTAATTGCAAACATGTGGCAGGTATGGGCGGTAGTGTCCATCGTCTGTCTGATTCTGGAGCTCTCGTCAGGTGACTTCTTTATCATCTGCTTCTCCATCGGTGCTGTCTTCAGCATCGTCGCTGCAGTCCTTGGACTGGGTATCTATTGGCAATTGTTTATCTTTGCCATCTTCTCACTGCTCAGCGTACTTTTTGTCCGTCCTGTAGCTCTGCGCTACTTGCATAAGAACGACCCCAACAAACCCAGTAATGCCGATGCGCTGATTGGACGTACCGGGAAGGTCACTGAGCCAATCACTGTTGGCAGCAATGGCTATGTACAGATAGATGGTGACCTCTGGAGAGCTGTCAGCAACAACGACATTCCTGTCGGCACCACCGTCCGTGTCGTCGGTCGGGAGAGTACCATCATCACCGTTGAGACATTATAAACCTCGGAATACCGAATAACAAAATTAAATAATTAATAAAAAACTATGGAATTTATGACTTATGTACTCATCGCCATTGTTATCATGGTGCTGATTTTTGCCAAGAAGGCAATTGTGATTATCCCGCAGTCGGAAACACGTATCATCGAGCGTCTGGGACGCTACTATGCTACGCTGAATCCTGGTATCAACATCATCATTCCTTTCATTGACCGTGCCAAGGAGATTGTGGTGCTGACCCGTGGACGTTATGCCTACTCTAACTCTATCGACCTGCGTGAACAGGTGTATGACTTCCCCTCACAGAATGTGATTACGAAGGATAACATCCAGATGGAGATCAATGCCCTGCTCTATTTCCAGATTGTAGACCCCTTCAAGGCTGTTTACGAAATCTCTAACCTGCCCAACGCCATCGAGAAACTGACGCAGACGACCCTGCGTAATATCATCGGTGAACTGGAACTTGATGAGACACTGACTTCCCGTGACACCATCAACACCAAACTGCGTGCCGTCCTCGACGATGCCACCGATAAGTGGGGTGTGAAGGTGAACCGTGTGGAACTGCAGGATATCGTTCCTCCCTCTACCGTGCTGAACGCTATGGAGAAACAGATGCAGGCTGAGCGTAACAAACGTGCACAGATCCTGACCTCTGAGGGTGAGAAGGCTGCTGAGATCCTTGCCTCTGAAGGTGAGAAGACTGCCATCATCAACCGTGCCGATGCCCAGAAGCAACAGGCTATCCTCCATGCAGAAGGTGAGGCACAGGCTCGTATCCGTAAGGCTGAGGCAGAGGCAAAGGCCATCGAACTGATCACTGAGGCTGTCGGCAAGAGCACTAACCCAGCAAATTATCTGCTGGCACAGAAGTATATCCAGATGATGCAGGAACTCGCACAGGGTGACAAGACAAAGACCGTTTACCTCCCCTATGAGGCAACAAATCTCTTGGGTAGCATCGGCGGTATCAAGGACTTGTTCAAGTCTGAATAATCGAAAGACAATAGCAAAAAAGAATCGGCATCACCCATTAGGATGGTGCCGATTCTTTTTACGTTTATCTGACAAACGGATTATCCTCCAAAGTTGTCGTACATGATGCTCTCTGGTTCTACACCGAGACTGTCGAGCATAGAGACGACAGCTTTTGACATCGGACCAGGTCCACACATGTAATACTCGATATCCTCTGGAGCCTCGTGGTCTTTCAGGTAAGTCTCGAGCATCACCTGATGGACGAAGCCTGGAGTGTACTTCACGCCAGCAGCATCGGCAGCAGGGTCTGGACGGTCGAGGGCGAGGTGGAAATGGAAGTTGGGGAACTCCTTCTCCAAGCCCAGGAAGTCGTCGAGATAGAACACCTCGTTGAGGGCACGGGCACCATAGAAATAGTGCATCTCACGATCAGTAGTATGCAGTGTCTTCGTCATGTGCATAATCTGTGCACGCAACGGAGCCATGCCAGCACCACCACCTACCCATATCATCTCCTTCTTCGAGTCGAAGTGTGGATGGAAGTCACCGAACGGACCAGACATGATGACCTTGTCGCCGGGCTTCAAGGAGAAGATATACGACGAGGCGATACCCGGATTGACATCCATGAAGCCTGAGCGGTCGGGCTTGAACGGAGGCGTAGCGATACGCACCGTCAGCATGAACACGTCACCCTCGGCAGGATAGTTTGCCATGGAGTAGGCACGGATGGTGGGCTCGGGGTTCTTACACTTGAGGTCGAACATCTTGAACTTCTCCCATGAGGGCACATACTCCGGTGTGATCAAGTCACGGTCGTAGTCGTTGTAGTCGATGCAGTCGAAAGCGGGAATCTTGATCTGAGCGTAAGAGCCCGGCAGGAAGTCCATGTGCTCACCGGCAGGCAGCTGCACCTTGAACTCCTTGATGAACGTGGCAACGTTCTTATTAGAGATAACGGTACACTCATACTCCTTGACACCGAGAATACTCTCGTCGACATGGATCTTGAGGTCACCCTTCACCTTACACTGACATCCTAAGCGCCAGTTGTTCTTGATCTCCTTACGAGTGAAATGAGGCTTCTCAGAGTCGAGAATCTCACCCCCACCCTCTAACACCTGCACCTTACACTGTCCGCAAGATGCCTTACCACCACAGGCAGAAGGCAGGAAGATGCCGTTCTGGTTGAGCGTTGCCATCAGGTTATTACCCTGAGGCACGGAGATGGTACGGTCGCCATTGATTTCTATATTCACATTACCGCTGGGCGAGAGATATTTCTTAGCCACCAGCAGCACAATCACCACCAGGATGATGACCAGGAGGAAAACTCCTATACTATATGCTATAAACTGTCCCATAGAGATATTTACAATTTGACTATTTACTATTTACAATTTATATGCTTAGTCCTGAGAAACACATCATGGCCATAGCCATCAGACCAACGGTGATAAACACAATGCCGAGACCCTGCAAGGGCTTGGGCACATCAGAATACTGCATCTTCTCACGGATAGCACCAAGGGCTACGATAGCCAGTGTCCAACCGATACCTGAGCCGAAGCCATAGACGATGGCATCCCATACGGAAGTGATAGCCTGTGAGTTAGAGGGCTCCATCAGGATACGCTGCTGCATAAACAGTGAAGCACCCATGATGGCGCAGTTAACAGCAATCAACGGCAGGAAAATACCCAGCGCAGCATAGAGAGAGGGAGAATAGCGCTCTACCGTCATCTCCACCAGCTGCACCATACCGGCTATCACAGCGATGAAGAGGATGAACGACAGATAGCTGAGGTCGACACCTTCCACAAGGCAGTCAGGACCTAACACCTTTGTTTGCAACAGATAATTGACTGGAACGGTAACGGTGAGTACGAAAGTCACAGCGAGACCGAGTCCCAACGATGTCTTCACAGTCTTCGAGACAGCAAGGTAAGAACACATGCCGAGGAAGAAGGCGAAAATCATATTGTCGACGAAAATCGACCTGAATAGTAATGATATTGCGTGTTCCATAACTTACTTCTCCTTATAAAAATATGCACGATGTATCCAAATCACACAACCTACGAGGATGAGTGCCATGGCAGGCATCGTCATCATACCGTTGTTCACATAGCCAAAGTCATAGCAGGCATCCGGGATAATCTGGAAACCTAACAGAGAGCCACGTCCCAAGAGTTCACGGACAGCACCCACGATGACAAGAATCATCGCATAGCCAAGACCGTTACCCACACCATCAAGGAAAGAAGGCCAGGGCTTGTTCATCATGGCAAAAGCCTCCAGACGACCCATCAGGATACAGTTGGTGATAATCAGACCGACATAGACGCTCAGCTGAACACTCACGTCATAGGCGAAAGCCTTCAGGATCTGAGAGACGATAGTCACGAGAGCGGCAACGACCACCAGCTGTACCACGATACGGATACGGTTAGGGATGGTGTTGCGGATGATAGAGATAATCACATTCGAGAAAGCGGTGATTACCGTTACGGCAAGACCCATCACGATGGCTGGCTTCAGCTGCGACGTGACGGCGAGTGCCGAGCAGATACCCAATACCTGTCCAAGGATAGGATGGTCGAGGTTCAACGGGTTAGTAAAAACCTCTTTATTTTGTTTACTGAATAGTGCCATAGCTTACTTCTTTAAAATGTCCAAATACTTTTTCAGACCATCACGAAGCATGTCACTGACACCATTGGAGGTCAGTGTTGCTCCTGTCACACAATCTACTTCCGAAGCAGGATTCTCAACCTTCTTCACCACAGCAATTGCCATGCTGCCGTCATCAGTCAGAATCTTCTTACCCTGGAACTTCTCCTGCCATGCCTGTGAGTCTTTAATCTCAGCACCCAAGCCAGCAGTCTCACTCTCATGATTGAAGTAAGCGCCATAGATAGTGTTCAGGTCGTCATTGACAGAAACGAAGGCAGAGATACCTCCCCAAAGTCCCATTCCCTTCAGAGGGAACACATACTTTGTCTTTCCGTCAACCTTACACTCGTAATATTTCAGTCCGTCTTTCTCAGCTTCAGAAAGAACCACCTCTTTGTACTTAGCCTCAGCCTCAGCACCATCCAAGCCACGGATATTCAAAGAGTAGAGAATCTGCTTCTTGATATCCAAGGCAACATTGGCATCCTGCATCGGTTTCAGTGCCTGATAGACGAAAGCCAGCAGGAAGGCAACGATGACAACGAGTATCGTACTATATACAATAATGTACGTATTACTGTTTGTATTCATTTTACTCATTTGGAACCTCCTCTCTTTAAGCGTTTAGAGATATTGCGCTCTACGATGAAGTGGTCAATCATCGGAGCTATCATATTACCAAAGAAGATGGCGAGCATCATACCCTCAGGATAACCGGCATTCATCACACGGATGATGACAGCCATGGCACCGATGACGAAGCCATAGATGTACTTACCACCCTCAGTACGGCAGGAGGTGACAGGGTCGGTAGCCATGAACACGGCACCGAAAGCGAAACCACCCAGTACGAAGTGATGCCACCATACAATAGACTGTCCGGTAGACTGGAAGATAAGAGCCATCACACCACCACCAACGAAGACACTCAGCATGGTCTTCCAAGAGGCGATGCCTGTCAGCAACAGGATACATGCTCCAATAGCAATGGCAATAACTGAGGTCTCACCGATAGAACCAGGGATGAAACCGAAGATCATATCACAGATACAGGTATCGGGAGTAATGCCCTGTGCTATCTGTCCGAGGGGAGTGGCAGCGGTAAACGTGTCGGGTAAGGTATTACCCAGACCGAAGATGCTCTCCTGAGCTATCCATACCTTATCACCCGTCATCACGGAAGGATAGGCAAAGAACAGGAACATACGCGCTGCGATGGCAGGGTTGAAGAGGTTCATACCCGTTCCTCCAAAGATTTCCTTACAGAAGATAACGCTGAAAGCGCATGCAAGGGCAAGCATCCATAACGGACAACCGATAGGAACAATCAATGGGATGAGGATACCAGATACAAGATAGCCCTCCTGAATCTCCTCACCTTTCCACTGTGCCCAGGCAAACTCTATACCCAGACCTACGATGTAGCTCACGAGGATCTTAGGCAGTACGGCAAGAAAACCGAAACAGAAGATTTCCCAGAACGAAGCCTGCGCCAGTGTGCCGGCGGCGGCATAGTTCTGATAACCGATGTTATACATACCAAACAGCATGGCAGGCATCAGCGCGATAACTACCATACTCATAATACGCTTCGAGTCGATAGCATCATGGATGTTCACGCCCGTCTTTGCCGTGGTGTTCGGCACATAGAGGAACGTCTCGAATCCGTCGTAGATACTACGGAAAGCGTGCAGCTTACCTTCGGGTTCGAAGTTGGGCTTGATCTTATTGAGATAATTTCTTAATGCGCTCATAGTCTTATGCGTTTTCTTTACGTAATATGTTCAGACCCTCACGGACGATGCGCTGTAACTCTAACTTCGAGGAGTCGACAAACTCAGCCAGAGCAAAGTCTTCTGGACTCACCTCATAGATACCCAGTGCCTCCTGACGGTCGATATCACCAGTGATAATCGCTTTGATAAGATATTCTCCATAGATATCCATGGGCAATACCCGGTCGTACTCACCACTCATTATCATGTGACGCTCACCACCCTTGATACGGGCATCCAGCGCATACTTTTTCTTGCCACAAAGCCAAGAGAAATAAGACCGGTTGACAGAGTACTGCTTGAAACGGGGCATGATCCAACCAGCGAACTCATCGGCATCATCTCCCTCGGGAATCACTGTAATCTCAGAGGTATGGGCACCAAGGAATCCCTCCTTCGTGGTTACCTTACCTGTCAACACATTACCATTGATGATACGTACATGATGCCCGGCATCATAACTGTTACTCAGCAATGTGGAGAGTTCCTCACCCACAAGCATATCCACATAGGCTGGGGCTTTCACCTCACTGCCACAGAGAGCGACAGTACGACGGAGGTCGACCTTACCAGTGTTAAACAGACGTCCGATGAAGAGCACAGCGGTAGGCTCCACCGTCCAAACCACCTCTCCCTTGTTGACGGGATCAAGATGATTAACCTGCACACCGACATTACCAGCAGGACATGGACCGTCAAAAATATTGACCTCCACATTCTGGTAATTCTCGAAACTTGAATGTACTCCACAGCCGAGATAGGTCTTGGCAATCTTTGACAAGGCGGTGAGTCCTGTCTGGAAGTCACCTTCCTGCCCCTTTACCTCAAATTCAAAACTACCAGCCAGTGGCATGTCACGCAAAGCTGAGACAAAAACAGCCTTCGGCATCTGTGAAGGATTCGTAGAGACAGCATAAGGTAATTGGTTGATATAACCAAAGATACCAGCATCCAGCAAAGCATCAATAACTGCCTTGCCATCCATTTTCTCCACATCTTTTTTGCCGAAATCAACTTGCTCCTGCTGGGCATCAGCATCGACTCTGACACAGAGCACTTTTCTACGTTCACCACGCACTACCTCACGGACCGTTCCGCTGACAGGCGAGGCAAACTTCACTTCAGGATACTGCTTGTTGACAAACAAGGCATCCCCGGCTTTGACCTTATCACCTTCCTTGACTACGACCTTTGGAACTACACCCTCGAAATCGTCAGGAACAAGTGCAAACTGCCCGTTGGATTTCAGTTGGATGCGCTTTTCCTCAGCCTCGCCTTGCAGGTTGATATCCAAGCCTTTTCGCAATTTAATTACATTTGCCATTTATATAAATGTTTAGGAAAACTCTCTCAAACGTTGCAAAATTAATAAAAAATAGGTATAAAAGACGCAATTTTCTTCCGAAATATTGCTATGTAACAACTTTTTATCGTAATTTTGTGGCAAAATCAGCGTGTAAGGAAAACTTTTGCTATCTCGGTCTGACAGATTGCACGCACAAAAGATACTATCAGTGAAGATTCTAAAACGACTCATATACGCCACCATCTGGGGCATCATCGGACTCTATTTCCTGATGATGACCCTTTTCCATATACCTGCCTTCCAACGCTATATGGGAAACAAGGCTGCCGGATTACTCGGGGACGCGCTGGGAACAGAGGTCAAGGTTGGATACATTAACCCCGGATTTCTCAACAGACTGGTAATTGATGACGTTTTGATCAGAGACCAACAAGGCAAGGACATGCTCATGATTCACCGTCTGGGAGTACGCATCAGCCTGTGGGACTTGATGAACGACAAGATATCCATCTCTTCCGCACAGGTATTCGGAGCACATGCCAACCTATACCAAGCCACACCGGATGCAGCACCTAACTTTCAGTTTGCCCTTGACTCTCTCGCCTCGAAGGACACGACAAGTCAGACACCACTCGACTTACACATCAACTCGCTCATCATACGACATTCCAGTGTTCGCTTCGACCGTCTTTATGAGCCTGTGACTCCCCAGCAACTGAATCCGTCCCACCTATATGTAAAAGACATCAGTAGCTATATCATCCTAAAGGCACTTACGCCCGACACCATGAATATCAACGTGAAGAAACTCTCCTTCACCGAACAGTCGGGACTGAAGATGGACAAGTTCTCAATGCATTACGAAGGAGGACGTTCTCACTGCCACTTATATGACATGCATATTCAGATGCCAGGAACAGATGTCAGCCTCAACGACGTAACGGCAAACTTCCAAATGGAAGGTAACCAGATAAAAATGGAGTCATTTATCTTCCAAGGGAATATTCCGGAGTCACATATCCGACTGTCTGACATATCGTGTCTCCTACCCTCCCTCAAGACTTTCAACAGCACTCTGACTCTATCCTCCCATTTCAAGGGTAAGGGGTATGACATCGAGATACCGGATATCAATATCAGCTCTTCTACAGGCGATATAAGCATACACTGTGACGGTTTTGCCAAACATATCAACCAACAGCCTGAATGGTATGCGAATATCAAAGACATATCGCTCTCGGCAAAGACACTGAATTTCATTTCGGAAAACCTGAGAGGAAGGAAAGTTGAGGTACCTGCCGTTATCGACCGGATGGGTGACATCCACCTGTCGGGAGATGTCAGCGGCAAGGCTCTGGACCAGATTCTCGTCCATCAACAAATCCGTTCTGGAGCAGGCAATGCCACCATTCATTTCTCCCTCAATCCTCAAAAAGCCTTCACGGGTGATATGCAGGCATCTGATGTCAACCTGCGGAAATTACTGAACGATGAGCATTTCGGTATACTGGACACTAATTTCAAACTTTCCGGATCACTGGCAAAGAATCGGGAGAAGATTCATGCAGACGGTGTCATTTATAAGTTAGATTATAACAACTATCGTTATCAGAACATCAAAGTGGATGGCAGTTATTCACAAAACGCCATCAATGGGCTATTATCCATCGATGACCCCAATATATCTATGGAAGTGGAAGGCTTTGCCCAAACAGGTCATAACAAAAACATTGAGATGAAAGCCGCTATCAGGAATTTCTCTCCACAGGAGACACACCTCTCCGATCAATGGAAGGATGCCCGCTTCTCTGCCAATATAGAGACGATGCTTAATGGCTCTAAACTGAATGACGCACAAGGATATTTCCATATCACAGATTTCTCCATGAAGAGCAGTGAGAAGAATTACGAGTTGGATGACCTGCAGATACAGACAGGTTTCGACGAGCAGACACACTACATGCTGATGAACAGTGACTTCGCCCAAGTGGAGATACGAGGTGATTTCGACTACCAGACGCTGACGCAGAGTTTCACCAACTTCCTCGCCAACCAGATGCCGACCCTTCCGGGTCTTCCTCAGGTTAACCCGAATACGCATAATAACTTCAACATTCACGCTGTCATCAGTAAGAGCGACTGGTTACAACAGCTCTTGAACGTGCCTCTTGCCATCAAGCAGCCTGTCACCTTGGAGGGATTTGTAAATGACAACATGAGGGACATCAACCTGGAATGTCACCTACCATCTTTCTATTATAATGAGAGCGGATACCAAGATGGTCGTATGGTCATCAACACACCAGGAGACTCACTCTCCCTTGATGTCAATATCACCAAGATCATGGACAACGGTAACCATTTTGACCTGGGACTGAAAGGAAAGGCACATAACAACCACCTGGTATCTTCATTCTCATGGGATAATCATGCAAAAGACGGTATGAGCGGCGTCCTGAACAGTACCGCCAACTTCTTCACTACGCCAAGTGGACAACAGGTTGCTTTCTTCGGTATCGCTCCTTCTCATATCAATATTCATAATTCCCAATGGCAGGTTGAGCCTTGTGGCATCAGCTATTCCAAGAACCGGTTGGAGATTAACGAGTTGAATATTCACAATGCCAAGCAGTATCTGATGGTTGACGGTACGGCATCAGAGAGTAATAACGACTCGCTCATCGTCAACCTCCATGATGCCGATGTCTCCTATATCCTCGAGCTCGTCAACTTTGATGCGGTAAGTTTCAGTGGTCTCGCCACTGGTAAGGTTATTGCCAAAGGAGTCTTTGGGAAAGAGTTGCAGGCGAATGGTGACATCACTGTCAACCAGTTTAAGTTTGAGAATGGACGCATGGGCACACTGGATGCTCATGTCAATTGGAACACGGATAAAGAGCAGATTGATATTCACGCCATCGCCGATGACGGAAAAGAGGCAATGACCTATATCGACGGCTATGTGTCACCTGCAAACAACTATATTGACCTGGGCATTAGGGCTGATGGTACCTACATCGACTTCATGCAGTCCTTCACCCAGAGTTTCCTCAGCAAGGTGGAGGGACACACAGAAGGGGCGGTACGGCTCTTCGGTCCGTTGGATGCCATCAACCTCACAGGAGAACTTGTCCTCAATGGTATGGCACATGTCAAACCAACAGGATGCACCTACCAACTTCGCAATGACACTATCCGAATGGTACCCAACGAGGTTGTATTTGCCAGCTGTCCTATCTATGACATCAACGACCACCGGGGAATTGTCACTGGAGGCATCCATCACGATTGCCTGACGAATCTCACCTACGACCTCTTTATCAATGCCGAGAACTTGCTTGCCTACGACTTCCCAGACTTTGGAGACGACACGTTCTATGGAACGGTATATGGCACAGGAGACATTGCTATCCATGGACGCTCCAACGAGGTCGTCATCGACATGAACGTAACACCACAGGAGAACTCCGTCTTCGTCTATAATGCTGCTGACCCTGATGCTGTCTCTAACCAGGAGTTCATCCATTGGGGTATCACCGACCGCTCACCATCCTCCGACAAGTCCAAAGGGAATGTGGACACCTCCGTGGAAGAGCGGACTGACATGCACATCAACCTCCTCATCAACTGCACTCCCAATGCTTCACTGCGTCTCTTGATGGACAGTCGTACTGGCGACTATATCACCTTACGCGGTGACGGTGTCTTACGTGCCAACTGGTTTAATAAAGGTGGATTCAATCTGTTTGGAACCTATCGTGTGGCAAATGGCACTTATGACGTGACCATTCAAAACGTCATCAAGAAGAACTTCACCTTCCAAGAGGGAGGTACCATCGTCTTTGGTGGTGACCCGTATAGTGCCAGCCTCAACCTACAGGCGATACACACCGTCAATGGTGTGTCACTCTCTGACCTTAATGTGGGCAGGAGTTTCTCGAATACCGTGCGAGTCAACTGTCTGATGAACATCACAGGACAGCCGTCACAACCTGTCATAGAATTTGACCTCGACATGCCGACTGTCAATGCTGACGAAAAACAAATGGTACGCTCCCTGCTCAACTCACAGGACGAGATGAACCAGCAGGTGGTCTATCTGCTTGCCATCGGGCGTTTCTATCCGCAAGGTGCCAACAATGCCGAGAACAATAGCGACCAGAGCCAGACCTCCCTTGCCATGCAGAGCCTGTTGTCTGGTACGCTGTCAGGACAGATCAACAGTATCTTGAAGAATGTCATCAAGAGCAACGACTGGAGCTTTGGTGCCAATATCTCTACTGGTGACGAGGGATGGAACAATGCCGAGTATGAGGGACTTATCAGTGGACGGCTCTTCAATAACCGGCTGCTTATCAACGGACAGTTCGGTTATCGTGACAATACCACTACAGCCAACCCCTCGTTTATCGGGGACTTCGACATCCGCTACCTACTGTTGCCAAACGGTAACCTCGCTTTAAAAGTATACAACCAGACCAACGACCGTTACTTCACCAAGTCGAGCCTGAACACCCAAGGCATCGGTCTGATTATCAAGAAAGACTTCAACGGCTGGCGTGACCTCTTCTCGTCGAAGAAGAAAAAGAAGGAGAAGAAAAAGTAAACATATCAGGGTGCTCAGGTGGGTTGAGAAACAAGGTATTACGGTAACAACGAGGTGACAAGGAAAGCCGTTTTTGCCTTAAAGATTCACTGGCTCAAATAAAAAATCTGGAAACCTCGATCATCATATAAATGACAAATAGCAACATCCTTGTCTTTCTCGAAGAGAAAAATCAAATCAAGACTAAGACTATCAGTTTTGCCCAGTTCGTAACCGTAGTGTTTCTTTATCAAAGTGCGGAAAAAGTTCACATCAAGATATTCATCATAATAGATTTCTAATAGACCTGGAATTTTACATCCTCTCTTATAGTTTCTTATAAGCGAATAGTTGGAAGTCTGATTCTTTCTGAGTATTTTCAGAACCACTTCGGATTCTTCCCAAAATGAAATAATCACCTTTAATCTGGAAAAAGAAATCTGTTTCAATCTGTTAAGTGCGAAATCAATCTTTTTATTGAATGGTATCCACTGTAGGTCATACTCAGCCCATACAATATTTCTCCGTACTTTCCTATTAATAACTTTTTGTACGAAACCATAGTCAAGTGTATTGTAGTTCATATTATATTAATTAATACTGTGCAAAGGTATTTCTTTTATTTCATAGGACAAAATAATTCACAAAAAAATGGATCATTCAGAACCGTCCCCAGCTTTCTTTAGAACCGACCCCGTGATCCTGTCTTCAATTCCCCCTTGAACACTGGGTTTCTTAGTTGAGATGCAAATAATACAGACGCTCATTATTGCTTAGGTATAGTTTCCCTCCGGTGATTCCTACGTTCCGTACGGGAATGGTTAGTTGAATCTCTGGGAAACCTTGAAGGGATACAAGCCATATATCCTGCCGATGGCTGGTAGGCGAATAAATACACATTCGGTCCCCAACCTTGCAAAGAGGCCAATAAAGAGAATAGGCAGGGAAACTTTCAGATATCCTTAAATTTCTGTCAACCATGAAAATGTCTCCTTTTTCTGTAATTACTGGGAAGAAGGTGCCATCCGTAGCAATAACATCAAACATGCTTTTAAGATTATAGTAAGTATATACTGGCTGAGTGATAATAGCACTTAACTGACCATGTTTCTTCACATCCCATGGTGAGACCGTTACGGTAGAATCATCAAGTTCATGCTTATAGGTCAGCCCGTCATCAAAGAGCATGAAAGCTCCATAAGGATTGAGAACGACATCTTCAACCATGTCCTTCTTCAAACTCAGCATATTCATAAACTGGCATGCTCCAGTACGCTTGTCAAAGGCTGCAATAAACGGGCGTCCCATCTTTGTGCGCTGCTGTCCGTTCTTCAGACCATAGCCCAGATTGAACATATAAAGAGTACTATCGTTATATACTAGTTGCGAAAAGGCAGAGGTCTTTGGTGGAAACTGATGACTCCAAACAATATTCATTGATTTATCCAGACAGACCACTTTTTCTCGGTCGGCGAAGTAATAGAGTGAATCATCTTGAACGACATTGGAATGTAGATGATTGATGACATTCTTGCCTACAAATCCCACCGGATAGGTTGTATAGCCTGTTGCCAATGACCCTGCTATGGCACCGGCAACTATTCCCAGTCCCTGCAAAAGGGCACCCTTGATATCGCTTACTCCCGTTTTGGCTTTGTAGATACAAACTTCACCTGTACGGATGTTCAAGCGGTTCAAGTGGTCTGCAACAACAATCCAGTGTACAGAATCTTCACGTATAACATTGTTCCAACCCCAGTTCTTGTCGTGTGGAATTCTTGTGGTCCATAATTGTTGACCCGTTATCATATCGTAGCCACTCAGTTTACTTGATCTTGGTCCGGAATAGCCAAGTACAATATTGGTGGAATCGTCATATTGAACGGGAAAGAATTTGCCTTGCCAGCGGACATGACCAGTATTTGGATCAAGCATACAAAACTTATTCCCCTTGGAGATGGCTACCCCTGCTTTCGTGCAATAAACAGAAGAATTCCCATAGTTAAATGGGTAAGTCCACAATAATTTGGAATCCTTTATGCTAAACGCACCAATCTCTCCTTTAAACTCCAGCCATTTTCCACTTTTTGTAGTCTCGCGGAATTTCAGCAGCATATAGTTAAGTCCTGGTTCGATAACAACATCATCTATCCTACGTCCAAAAGACTGGCTCTCTGCCATCACTACCGTACTGTCAATGGTCAGACCAATAGCGACAGTGCTTGTGCTGTCAGCCATAACAGATGAACATGTCAGAAATAATAGAAAAAGAAGATAGTTCTTGAAATACTTTTTCATATTTTATTGTTATAAGCAAGTAGTATGCCCACTGGATTTACAAGTGGAAGCGGTAGCCTAGTGTGAAACTGAAGTAACGGTTGCGCACGTCCTCTGGATTCGCAGTCTTGTCGATTTTTGTCAGACCGAAATAGTAGCGGGCATCCAGCACGACGTTCTTGTACTCGTAGGAAAACCCGACTGGAATTCCCAAATCTACTGATTTACAGACATCGGAACTCTTACTATTTACCTGATTAAACTCTACATGCCCATCATAGGCACTTAATTGGTCTGTTCCATAATCAGGGAATTCTTGAGTGGCGACTAGCATCATAGCCTCTAATTTACTTCCCACAAGGAATCCCAACTGCACACCAGTCTTCACTGAAAGTCCCTTCACTACAGGAATATAGAAATTGGCAAGCAATGGGATATTGATATATTCGCTATGAAGTTTGCCATCCATTTTTATCAAGGACATATAGTTTTTTCCCTGAGTATCAGTTGTCACAGTCCTGAAACTACCATCCACATTAGCACCCTGCTGAGAGTAAATGGCTCCCAAGGAGACACCTATCCAGTCATTCACGCCATACTCTGCCTCCAGACCAGCTGTAAATCGTACCTTATAGCCATAGAGGTCGTGGATTCCTCCACTCAATCCTGTCACATTGATACCAGCGATAGGTTTGATAGAGAACTTTCCTTGTGGATTCTGTGCTTTCATCGCAATAGTGCAGCAAACCAATGCTGCCAATAAACATAACTTTTTCATTGTATTATTCTTATTATTTAATAACGTAAAATGTTTTCACTAGAAAGTGGATCATTGAGTCCCCAGCTTTCGCAGAATCTCCAGTTTTCGCCTTATAGATCATTTAGAGTTCTTCTTTTTCTTTCTTTTTAACATGTATTCTTCCCAATCGGATTCGTTCTCCCAATACCATTTCTTCTTTTTGAGAAACTTATCACGTGGCATGGGAATATTATATGCTTCTACAAATTGGCACTCCTCATTGGCACTCCATGAAGCTATCTCGCCATCGTAAACTTGTTGTGGGTCATCCTCTTGGAAACAAATGATGGTTCGTTCATCTTTGATCCGGAAATATAGTCGCCCCATGTCCAATCCAAATAGATCTCGTCTATATAAATTAGCAGAAAGAGTGTCGTTCTTTATCTCATAAACACCCCAATAGGTACTTCCATTAGATAATGACTTAGATTTCTTAACAACCTTTGTTAAATCTACTGGTTCATTATTCTCCCCCTCCAAGTTTGCCAGAAAACGAGCACAAGTACCATCTTCATAGAACACAAGAATACGCTCATATCCTGGTACCATATCCTTATTATTCTTTGACTTCTTGTAAAAACCATTCAGCAAAATAGGTTTATCCTTACCACTGATATCCTTATAATGAATTGTAGATACTTTCTGTATATATTCTCTACTTGATACTTCCTTGTAATGTCGTATCGTTTCACATGATATAATAATTTGTATACAACATAATATCAAAATATGTCTCTTTTTCATGTCAATTCTATTTTAGGTTATAACGTTTAATTAGCGGAATCATGGGGTCGGTTCTCAATGATCCACTTCTCCTAAGGATAGGTGAGCTCTTTTTGTATATTTGGAAACAAGTTATTGTCATGTTGTATTAATTAATACTGTGCAAAGGTACTTCTTTTATTTCATAGGACAAAATATTTCACAAAAAAATGGATCATTCAGAATCGTCCCCAACTTTCTTTATTATAGGACAACGCAATAAATTCCATGAATGAATGAGAGTTATTTCTGTTGTTCTTTAAAGAAACTACAAAAATATTGAGTATCTTTGTCTATCGGTTCTAAATGATATTCTTTATATAAGCGATTTATAATTGCAATAACATCCTTCTTCGCCGGTAAATAATCATATCTGTCAGCCATTATATAGGAGTAATAAAACAAGAAGACATACTTTCTGCCTTTATATAATTTTTCTTTCAACTTCTCGTAATCCTCAATAGAGCCTTTGAGACTACCAGCTTTTAAGCGCTGAATTTCCGTACTTTTGTAAGTTATTGCAGGAACCGCTATTTCAATATCATCATTTGATAAAGACTCGAAACGCTTGATAAAATCTTTACCTCTTTTATGTTTAGTTGAGGACTCCCATTTCTTTAAGTAGAATAATGCTATCTGCTTTGATCTTTTACCAATATTGGGAATATTCAATGAATGTGTGAGGCTATTGGCAACTCTTATTTTTGCTACATCAATCCCTAATTTGTTTGCTGCGACCAAATTATACAATAGTGTTTCTGAATATTCATCTGCATAATCGAATTCATTTTCTAATTCAAAAAACAGCTTCTCACTAGGGGTCTTTATTAGACTTGCAAATTTCTCTAAACACAGATTATACACAGAATCATCACCTGCATCTTTGTCAATTATGAGGTTTACAGGCTCGTCACGGTCCTGGGGTATGTGTTGTTGCACATTATTTGTACATTTAGATTGTAAAAAAGATATAAGCAACAGAACTGCTAAGATGTTTGTTTTCATTTTTGCCAATTAATATTTTGAGTATTTTTCTACTGCAGGCTTTATTACCTTTATGTATAGCAAACACAATAAAATAATTATACAAATACCATATATGATATTCGTGTCAGAATTATACCACCAAACTCTCTCATAAACATCTATTCCATGAATAATTTTATAATTCCACAATTGGTTCTTAGGAACGAGAAATCTAATAATATCATCAATATATGTAATGACATTTACTAAACATATACTTTCTACAATAACCTCTATTGGGGAAAAACTGTATTTATATAATGTTATAATTACTGCCAAATTATATATAGAGTAAAGTATACCACAAATTAGTGCTGCAATAACCGGTGATGCAAATGGAGTTTCATTGTCAACTGAATTGCTACAATAATTTGCAATTGTAGTTTCAAACAATGTTACCATTATAATAGCAAATGCTGACCATAAATAGCTTCTTAGTATGTATAAAAAAAATTTCTTCATCATGGTTATTAAAATCCTATTTGATTGCTCAAACTCTTGGAATCATGGGGTCGGTTCTGAAGTGAACCCGTGATCCCAGTATAATGGATAATAATATCTGTTTCATCTTTCTTGGTTTAAATGTTATTCATGTCAACTCCAATGAGTAAATTATTGAGAGTCTGCGGTTTCTTCATTATAATTACAGAAAATGTAACAATCGAAAATATTTCTAGTAAATAGAAAAAGAGTGGGATAATCTTTCTCTCTATACTTTATCATAAACCTATATTCTCTTTTATGATATCTATATTTTCTATCATATCTAATTGTCAGCAAATTACCTTCAAGTTTCCATTTTCCCAGGAGGGTATCCCCATCAACATCAACTTTTCTAAATAGATGGTTACTAAAGAAATATATTTCTATGCATCTGCCATAGCCACACCCAATACCATTATACTCAGTTACAGAATCCTCTAAAATTGAATCTAATTTTGCTTCATTGATAAATATAGTTTGCCTTTCTGTCCATACTCTATTTACGAGGATGGAGTCATTTGCATAAACACCCATATAGGTGAATAATGATAAACAAAATAGTAACAATTTATTCATGATGTTTTTTTTCTTCTACTCTTTCTGGTAAATTTAATTCCCGTCTAACAATATTTTCATTCTCTACTGCATTTCCAGTTTCTGTACCAGCAATGGATGGTGCCGCGTGTCCAACGATTTCGTGTATAAGAACTTCTCCTGAGAAAAGCTGAGGATTTCTAAGACAATTCAGTATCGCAGTGAACGCTATCAGCAGTATGTATATGAGTCGTTTCATTTACTTATCCTTGCAAAGGTACTTCTTTTATGGTGTGGGCGAATTTACTTTCTTGTAATTAGAATATGGATGATATAATAATCAAATAACAGTGACACACAGGATGTCATTATAAAGTCCTTTAGAATCAATACATGCCAAATGTGTATATAGATGCTTAATATGACAATCGTTATTAAAATATAAGATAGAACTTTATTTTTATATAATAAAAATTTAAAATTGTATAGAACGGCAAAGACAATTATTGCTATTAGAGAGGAAAGAAATGCTATAATGAAAATAAAATTATATAGTGAATCTGTAACACATTCTGGTTTTCTTAATGTTAGTGCATTTAACACGAAGGAAACGGACTGTGCAACAAAAACAATGAGGGCAATAATGTTGATAACTATTCTCATTTTGACAAATAAACATTTATTAGATTCCAAGAAATTTGGGGACTCAATGATCCACGGGGCATACCGCTGAGGTCACTACAATTCAGTATCGCAGTGAACGCTATCAGCAGTATGTATATGAGTCGTTTCATGGTCTCTCCTTGCAAAAGTACGTCTTTTATTTCATAGAACAAAATATTTCACAAGAAAATGGTTCATTCAGAATCGTCCCCAGCTTTCTTTAGAACCGACCCCGTGATCCCCGACCTTTTCCAATACAAATGGCGCAATATACCATAGAGGTTATACTGATGATATACGGAATAAGTTTATCCTCTATCAAAGAACAGATATTGGCATTTTTATATAGGGATAGCAACGAATACATCCCATCTATAAATAGCATGAGTATTGCATATAGTAAGCAAAGGATTGCTACAATTTGTATAGTTTTTTTCATTTTTTATTATTATTGGATAACGCATTAAATTCCAAGAAAAAGACTTCGCCTTTGAAATTTGGGACTCTAACTTTCTACGTCGGTATAAACGACCTTATGCTTCCCGTCAAGGTCAGACAAGTCACGCAAGTCCCACACCACATTCTTGGCAGACTCGTCGTTTAGTTCATACTCCACCAACTGCTTTTCCACCTTGTCACCGATACGCAGAGTATGGATGCCTGTTATGTTCTGTGCATGGCTCTGCAAACAAGTCAGAGTCAGTATGGATAATAATATATGTTTCATATTTCTCGGTTTAAATAATGTTTATTAACGTCTTTTGTTATACAAATTGATGGGCCTAGAAGTCGATTATTCAGAACAGATTTTCCTTTTTTTTATACATATATTTATAATACATACACATATAAGTATTACACTAAGTGACACATATAGATTGGTTACTGTAACAATACTTGTAAATTGCTTCTTTCCAAATAGCCAAATAGGAAATCTAAATAAGGTGTTTCCTTCGTAAATAACTGAATTGTGTGATTTAATATGAATATGATAATATCCCAAGGCAACACAGAAAATAATAAAAATGAAGTATATGATACTAGAGATTAAATTGCATTTAATAAATTTACAATTTCTTATTTTTATTAATTCATAAAACAATATCATTATATTGACGATAATTGCTATAATTATTACGTCATATACTTGTGAGACTAAAGGCAATCTCCTATCCTCCATATTTGAATTAAAATCTAATAAAGGTTCATATTGCAAATTTCTTTCAAACCATGTAATCCAAAAGATAACTGCAAGATTAATTATTATTAGAATTGTGGTTCTATTTTTCAACAGATTTTTAAGGATTGATTTCATATTTTAATATTGTTTCCGTAAATACTTATTAAACCATCCAACCCGTTAGGATCCAAATACTTTATTGGATTATCCTTACAATACACATACGGACTGACACCATAGTATTTCTCAGCCATCGGGTCAATCGTCGTAAACCTGAAGCCGTCCATGTGTCTTGCACCATAGTCGTACCAGTCCAGACCGTTCATGCGGTCCAGTTCCTTACCGTTGTACTTGTATCGCTGGATGTCACCGTTGGTGCTCTCACCCATCAGACCACCGTAAGGATAGTAGTGGTTGACCTGCTCCACAGTGCCACTTGCATTGACTACCACACGGTTGTTTCCTAAATGATCTTTCAGGTAGAAGTGATATTGTGGTGTGGAGCCGTTGAAGGTGACATCCATCGCACTACAATTCAGCATTGCAGTGAGTATTGTCAGTAGTATGTATATGAGTCGTCTCATTTATTTTCCTGCAAATGTATGTCTTTTATTTCGTTCTACAAAATATTTGGACAGGAAAGTGGATCATTCAGAGTCCCCAGCTTTCTTCTATCGGGCCGTCGTCAATATCACCAATCTTCGGTCTTAGATACACACCCGTCGGGGTTGCCCAAATACTCAGCGCAAAAATAGAACTGAACAGCAAAACAAGTATTCTTCTCATATCTTCTTTTATGTTAAAAGGTTAATGCTGCAAAGGTATGGAAAGATCATAAAAGAAATTTAGAAGATGAGCATTATTTTCTCACTCATTTCTCACTTGTTCTAACCGCTTATAAATCAAGAAAATAAGAAGGAAGTGTAACCTTAAATGTTACAGAAATTAAAAAACAGCAGTAATAAGGTGATCAAAATCTTCCGCTTTGCCATCTCTGCTGAATAGTTTTTGTAATAAGTTCCTGCGTAATTTATTGGCATATGCAGACGATATGCTTAGCATATTGCATAAATCAGAAGGTTTGAAATGGAGGCGGATCAGAATACATGCGTTGTATTCATTTATATTAAGTGAATGACTCTTCGATAATAATAACTGATGGAATTGTGGAAACAAGTCGAATGCGATGATACGTAACTCTTTCCATTCCTCATCCGTTGGTAATTGTCCCTTGGTAGAAAGAAAGGTGAACCTCTGGTAAATTGGAGATGCTATTAACTGGGCTTCCAGCATTTCCTGATATCCTTTTGTCTTTTTCCGTTGGTAAAGGTTTAGTTCTTCTTGTAACACGGAGATTGTCTTCTCTTTTTGGGCTATCACAAGGTCTTTGCCTTTCTCCTCGCTGCGCAAATTTAACAGGTCGGTTTGTGCCTCTTCTATCTGTTGTAAACACAGTAAGTATTGTTGGTGTTTCTGCTTTATTCTCTGTTTCAAGTGGTAGTTGATTATATAAGTAAGGAGTAAAAGTGTCAGTATAACAAAACCACCTATCCTTATATATCCTGTCAGTCTTTGGGACTTTAGTGACTCTTGCTGGGCAATGGCTTGATGGCGGGTATAATCGTACATTTCCTGAGCCTGCTTTATCTCTTTGAAAACTTGGTTGGCATGAATGGAGTCGTTCATGGCATAGGCATAACTGTAGTATCTGGCGGCAGAGTCGGCAAGATTCTTTCTGTCGTATACAAGGGCAAGTCCCCGTGCTGCCCCATGTTGGTTGTTGTAGTCATTCGCGTTTTGCAATTCTTTGCGGAACCAATATTCTGCAGAGTCGAGCATATTTTCATTCAAGTATAGACTACCTTTCAGGAAATAGTATATTTCTCTGCCTTTTTCAATATTACCATGTTCGTCAAAAAGTCCTGAGGATGTCTCATACAATGCCATCATCTTTCGCGCCTCCTTGTTTTGACCGGACTCAATAAGAATGTTTATTGTACCTCCCAATGTCATGGCTTCATCTTGAGACTTGCCCATCTGGGAATAATGGTCTGCGATATCATAATATATAGTCAGAGCTGAGTCGTTTTTATCTAATCTTTTGTAAGCGAGGGCCTCTTGTTCATAGCAAGCGAGGGCAGTCAGAGTGTCACGTGATTCCCATGCATAATAAGCGGCTTTTTCAAAACATCGAAGATGTTCGCGATAAAGAGACTGCTGGTAAAACACAGAACCCATTTGTGCATATACCCTACTTAACTGCCCATAGTCGCAGTCTGTCAGAGACGTGTCACACTGCTCTACAGCCTTTTGGTAGCATTGTAATGCCATCGGAGCCTCATGCTGTTCATGATAGGCTCGCCCTAAAAGATAGTAGGCGAGCATTCGGTCATTGGGGGTACCATGGGAAGCAAAGTATTCTACAAACGGCTCAACATCAGCCACCGAAAACGACCTGTCTGTCTTATTGAGCATGTTAAGACTATCAAGTCCAGTACGCATACTATCATACTTCCCATCAAAGCAACTTGATAAGAAAAGTATGAATACAATAAGGTATGAGTACCGTTTCATGTCTGCAAAGGTACACCTTTTATCTCTTACTACAAAACATTTGGTCAGGAAAGTGGGGGTATCAGAGTCCCACTATTTCCCTACATGTAATTTTCAAACCCTTGCAACCGTTGCCGCCTTGCAAATCAATTTGATTTACAATGAAGGGAGACATCCCTTACAAAATATCCTATAGGAGATGTCGGAATCACTATTCGTCCTGATAGGCTTCCTCCCCTATCTGCTCACGGGCACCGATGGTGAGTTTACGGAGGTCGTAGAAGGAGCCGTTATAGATATTGAAGTCGACTGTTCCTTTGATGCCGGCGAGTCGCCCGTTGTCCGTATGCTGCCAGAACTTCCAAGGTCCCTGGTACTCCACCTGCTCCACATAATAATGTGCTATCCAATACGGATAACTGTCAAATACTGAGTCGTTTAAGTATTTGAGCTTAAACTTGTAATAAGTATAGATGATTGGCTTGATATGATAATGTTTCTCTACGATTTCAAGCCACTGCAACACACTCTCCTTGAACTCCTCGTCGGTCTGGTTTTTAGGTTTATGCTCCACGTCGAGGACAGGGGGCAGGTCACCATTCTCCAGTTTCACATTCTTGATGAAATACTCCGCCTGCGCCTTCGCAGGAGAGTGGACACTATAGAAATGGTAGGCACCACGGGTGAAGCCATATTCACGCGCCTGATAGAAGTTATCGTGAAAATTCTCGTCGATAATACTGGCACCCTCTGTCGCTTTGATATACACAAAGCGCACAGGATACTTGTCTATCTGTCCGTTGTCCTTCAGTTCCGCCCAGTCAATCTTTCCCTGATGGTGACTGATGTCGATACCATGAATCTCGTAACCTTCCGGATAACTGGCATCCCCATACAGGGCACGCCAACGGAAACCGAAGGGTCCGACAAAGATATAATAGAAGAAGAAGACGTAGAGACCAACCACTAAACCGCCGCCGAGCCACCATGCCCACCCGGGCATGTGCTGGAGCAGACGCACGAAGAGTCCTGGCCGCTTATGGCGGACAGGACTCGTGATACGTCGCTTAGTCGTCGACTTATGTTGCGGTTTACGCTTTGTCGGCATATACTGTATTAAGCCTTCTCAAGAGCCAGTGTCTTCGTAGGCTGGTCGCAGACCTCTGTGGGTCCCCAATACTGGATAGGACCGGGATATACGTAGCAGGTATCCTTAGCCCACTGGTCACGATGAGCGGCAAAAGTCTTGAAGGGAGCACCGTCCAGCTCTACGAGAGCCTTACGGATAACAGGTTTCATCTCACCGTTACGACGCTCCATGTTCATCATCATGGTGATGGGCACACCACCAGCCACCCACTGGTCGGCAGGAGCAGTCGTGTTCTTCACGATTGCCATGTAACCAGTCTTGCCGTTGGCAATCAGCTGGGCTGCGGAGGTACCGAGGGCATAGCAATAGTCAGCGTCGAAGTTAGAAGGAGCAGCGCAACGTCCCTCATAACCGAAGAAGTGATGGAGGGCGGAGAACTTACCAGAGTACTTACCAGCCTTCTTCATACGCTCCAGCTTCTGAGCCACCATGGTAGACAGCAGCTTCTCAGTCTCGATCAGTGATACCTGTACGTTTCCGTGCGGATCACGGTCAAGGGCGAGCTGACGAGCCACACCAACAGGCAGGCTGTTGAAGACAGCGAGGTTCTCCTCTGTGAGATGACTCTTAGCGAAGTCCACCTGCTCGTCACGGCTGATATCCTTAGCCTCCGGCATGGCAAGCACGTCGTTCAGCTGAGCGATCAGTTTCTTGATGGCAGGGATGAACTCGATGAGTCCCTCAGGGATGATGATGGTACCGAAGTTATTACCCTCAGCGGCACGTGTGGCAACAGCATTGGCGATATAGGTAACGATATCGTCCAGGCTCTGCTCCTTAGCCTCCACCTCCTCGCTGACGAGACAGATGTTTGGCTGAGTCTGCAAAGCACACTCCAAAGCGATATGAGAGGCAGAGCGACCCATCACCTTGATGAAGTGCCAGTACTTACGTGCAGAGTTACAGTCACGCTCGATATTACCAATCAGCTCAGAGTAGGTCTTACAAGCGGTATCGAAACCGAAAGAAGTCTCAATCTGGGCATTCTTCAAGTCACCATCGATGGTCTTAGGACAACCGATGACCTGTACGCCATAGTTCTTGGCGGCATAGTACTCAGCGAGGACGCAGGCATTGGTGTTAGAATCGTCACCACCGATAATCACGATAGCCTTGATGTCAAGCTCACGGATAATCTCCAGACCTTTCTCAAACTGGTCTACCTTCTCCAGCTTCGTACGACCAGAGCCGATCATGTCGAAACCACCTGTGTTACGGTACTCGTCGATAATCTCCTTGGTCAGCTCCATGTAGTTATGGTCTACCAGACCGCCAGGACCCAGGATGAAACCGAACAGGCGGTTCTCAGGGTTGAGCTTCTTTATCTGGTCGAACAGACCGGTAATCACGTTATGACCACCAGGAGCCTGACCACCAGAGAGGATGATACCCACATTCATCTTCTTGGTATTAGCCTCATCGGCAGGAACGAACTCCACGATAGGCATACCGTAAGTGTTAGGGAACAATTTCTTGATCTCCTCCTGATCACCCACACTCTGGGTCGGCTGACCCTCTTTGATTTTCACTGCGCCTTGAAGAGCCTTTGGCAATTTAGGCTGATAGGCTGCTCTTGCTTTCTGCAATGCACTCTTTTCCATAGAATCTATTAATTATTAAATTGTTTATTTTCTAATTGGCTGACAAAATTAATCATTTTCTGGTAGAAATAAGAAAGAATAAGGGGTATTTTCTCCTTTTTAATATTTTTTTGTGATGAAAGCTTGGTAAGTAGAAATATTTTCCGTATCTTTGGAGTGCAAAACAAAATAAGTAATAATAGGAGGAGACAATTTATGGCAAACAGACGAGATCTGAAAAAACAAATCAACCTAATCTGTGAGGAACTCTTTGTAGACTTCGTAGCAGCATCGTTGTATGGTAACGCCCCTAATCGCTTTGAGACGGAAACCATCTTACACTCTATCGCTAAATTACAGAAAAACTACATCAGCCGTATCTCACACCAAGAGCCGGGAATGCCGGCGAAAGTGTATTTCAAAGACCTCAAGGAGAAATTCAGCAAGGAGGTCTGCGAGATTGTTGACCTTATTAATTTTTTGTAGGAGTATGTGGAAATCATTTTGTAATTGGCTACTTTACAAACGTATGGGGTGGACCACCGAGGTAACGGAGGCTCACCCCGACAAGTATATTATCTGCCTGGCTCCCCACACCAGTAACTGGGACTTCCTGATCGGACAGCTCTATAGTGGTGCGGAAGGTATTGAAAGCAACTTCCTGATGAAGAAGGAGTGGTTCTTCTGGCCCCTCGGTCCTATCTTCAGGAAGCTTGGCGGCATCCCTGTTTGGCGGTCGAAGAAGACGAGTATGACCGACAATATGGCAGAGGCGGCACGACAGGCAAAGACCTTCCATCTCTGTATCACGCCGGAGGGCACCCGTTCCCCTAACCCTGACTGGAAGAAGGGGTTCTATTATATCGCCCTGAAGGCAGAGATGCCTATCCTGCTCTATGGTGTCGACTATGAGCGGAAACATATCGAATGTACAAAAACAATCATACCCAACGGTGACATCGACCAACAGATGCGAGAGATTAAACTATACTTCAGCAAGTTCAAGGGCAAGAAACCTGAGAACTTCACGATAGGAAACAACTGATGAGAAAAACAATATTTGTTTTATGGATGACCGCAGTGCTCTGCGGTGGACAGACTTGGGCACAAGACACGAACACCGGTGCCATCAAGGACAAATTGGAGAATTACTTCAAGAACTACAAGCCACAGGGAGCCCAGTTCTCAAGAACTGCCCATGTCTCTGATTTGGAGATCGACGATGAGAACAAGACACTCACCGTCAAGGCGAATGACGCCTTTGCGGAACAGAGCTTTACCCCACAGGTGGTGGAGGATATCTACACGAAGATAAAGGAGGTGCTGCCGTCACCTTATGACGACTATTTCCTACAGGTGAAGACCCACAATTACGAGATACAGGAACTCATTCCCAACCGCCTGAAGAAGCACAAGGACAAAACCCGTATGTGGGGGACCGACTACCAAGGGGAGCCATGGGTCAAGAACATGGATGTTCCTCATGATATCACGGAGGGTCTGCAGGGCAGACATCTCTCCCTGTGGGCAAGTCACGGTCGCTATTACGACGTGAAGAACGGGATATGGAAATGGCAGCGTCCGAAACTCTTCGGTACGACGGAAGACCTCTTCACACAGACCATCGTAGTCCCCTACCTCATCCCCATGCTGGAGAATGCGGGTGCCGTCGTCTTCACTCCCCGTGAGCGTGCCTGGCAGAAAGAGGAGGTCATCGTGGACAACGACGGCAGCAAACGCAACTATATCGAGGCGACCTCCCATGGGAAATGGAAGGATGCCCCCCTGGCTGGTTTCGCCTATCATGACACCGCATACGTCGACAACGAGAATCCTTTCGAGGCTGGTACGGCACGTATGGTGAAAACCACCAACAGCAAGAGCCGTTACTCACTGGCAAGTTACCAGCCTGACTTCCCCAAGTCGGGACGCTATGCCGTCTACGTGAGTTACCAGACCGTGGACAACAGCATCGACAATGCGGAATATACGGTATGGCACAAGGGGGAGCGCACCGTCTTCCATGTCAACCAGCGGATGGGTGGCGGCACATGGGTGTACCTCGGCACCTTCGAGTTTGACAAGGGGTACAGTGAGTTCAACCGTGTGACACTGACGAACCAGAGCAACCAGAGTGGTGTGGTGACGACGGATGCCGTCCGTTTCGGTGGTGGTATGGGTAATATCAGACGCGGTGAGACTGTCAGCGGACTGCCCCGTGCCATTGAGGGTGCCCGCTATTATGCACAATGGGCTGGTATGCCCTACTCTGTCTATAGCGGCAGAATGGGTACTGACGACTATGCCGACGACATCAACGTTCGCTCTAACATGACCAACTACCTGGCCGGCGGTTCTCCTTTCGTTCCCGACACCACAGGACTGCGTGTTCCTATCGAGTTGTCGCTCGCCGTACATAGTGATGCGGGTATCGCCAAAGAAGAGAATGGAATAATTGGTACCTTGTCGATCTTCACCTCCAACTTCAACGAAGGAAAACTCAACGCGGGGATCTCCCGTCTTGCCTCCCGTGACTTTGCGGATGCGCTGTTGACGAATATCAGCACAGGGTTACAATACCAATACGGACGCTGGAACCGTCGTGAGCTCTACGACCGCAACTATTCCGAGACCAGACTGCCTGCCGTTCCGAGTGCTATCCTGGAGACATTGTCGCATCAGAACTTCAATGATATGCGCTACGGACATGACCCTCATTTCAAGTTTACGCTGGCACGTATCATCTACAAAACCATCCTCCGTTATGTCAACGAGCAACATAACCGCTCATGTGTCGTAGCACCCTTGGCTCCCGAGAATTTCTATATCGAGCTTTCCAAGAACAAGGCACGACTGCATTGGGAGGAGGTGACAGACCTGCAAGAGCCGTCTGCCGAGGCAACAGGGTATATCGTCTATACCTCACAGGGTGGTGCTGATTTCGATAATGGCACTTATGTCAAGGGCAAGAGTCATGAACTGGAACTGGAACCTGACATGCTCTACCACTTCAAAGTGGTTGCCGTCAACAAGGGCGGACGCAGTTTCCCCTCTGAGACCCTCTCCGCCTATTATCATCCCGGTGCGAAGAAGACGGTGATGATCGTCAACAACTTCCACCGCTTGTCGTCTCCTGCTATCCGTACCATTGGTGGCGAAAAGGAGTTTGACATAAACGACGACCCGGGTATCACTTATGGCACGACGGCTGGATGGGCTGGTCTGTCGTTTGTCGCCGGCAACGAGTTCAACTATGTCACCACCCATGCCAAGGCGATTGCCTCTGCTCAGGAGTATAATATCGTCAGTGCGTCCGACAAGGTGATCGAGGATGGCAAGGTGAAACTGAAGAACTATCCGCTGGTCGACCTCGTGTTAGGACTGGAACGCAACGACGGACATAGTCTGGTGTACTATAAGACGTTCACAAAGAGCATGCGCAAGACACTCACAGACTACACCCGTCGTGGAGGTGCTCTGCTGGTGAGCGGTGCCTATATCGGTACGGACATCATGGGAACAGAAGAGGAGCGTTTTGTCAGTGAGATACTCAAATGTACCTATGGCGGACAGTATCGTGCGGAGAATAACCTGGTGAACGGACTGGGAACCGTCATACCTTATTATAATATGCTCAACGAGGAGCACTATGCCGCCACCTCGGCAGACATTCTCCGTCCTGCGGCTCCTGCCTTCACCGTCATGCAATATGCGGACGGACAGGATGCCGCCGTCGCCTACAAGGGAAAGGACTACCGCTCGTTCACCATGGGATTCCCCTTCGAGTGCATCATGGATGAGCAGAAGCAAGGCTCTATCATGCGTGGAATATTAAATTTCTTACTTAAATAATAACTAAAAACCTATTGATTATGTACAAGATTCTAACAAATTCAAGTGGTACAAGAAACATGGAAATCAGTGACCAACACTTAGAGACTATCGAGAAGTATCAACTCTTCCGTGACTTGATTGACTCCAACGGCTATGTGGACGAGCAGGTCCTCGACAAACTGAAACTGAACATCCGCTCCATGCTGGAGTCTGACGCAGGGAAGGACAAGAACCTGCTGGACCTCTGCCTGGATGTCATCTATCACCAGAATATGAAGGCATACGGTCTGCAACAGCTCGTCCTGTTGTTTATCAACTGGAAGAACCGTGGCAACAACAACCTCGGTATGACGACTCGTGCTTTCCAGGGAACACCGTTTAATTAAGAGGTAAGAGGTGAGAGGTAAGAGGTAAGAGGTGAGAGAGAGATGGAGTATAAGCTAACAGATTTTCTTCCGACAACGAAGAAGGAACTTGACCTCCGCGGATGGACGGAGGTCGATGTCATTCTGTTTTCCGGCGACGCATACGTTGACCATCCCTCCTTTGGTGCTGCGGTCATCGGACGGGTGCTGGAGGCGGCGGGCTATAAGGTAGCCATCGTACCGCAGCCCGACTGGCATGGTGACTATCGGGACTTCAAGAAACTGGGTCGCCCCCGTCTGTTCTTCGGTATCTCACCGGGATGTATGGACTCGATGGTCAACAAATATACGGCAAACCGCCGTCTGCGCTCGGAGGATGCTTATAGTCCTGACGGCAGACATGATGCCCGCCCGGAATATCCGACCATCGTGTACAGCCGCATCTTACGTGAGCTCTACCCCGATGTACCTATCGTACTCGGAGGCATCGAGGCTTCCCTGCGCCGGCTGACGCATTACGACTACTGGCAGGAAAGACTGCGCCCATGTATCCTGTGTGACGCTCCTGCCGACCTTATCTCTTATGGCATGGGGGAAAAGACGATTCTTGAGATTGCCCGACGCTTGGATGAGGGACAACCGGTCAGCGCTCTCCATGACATCCCTCAGATTGTGTATCTTGCCAACCAACAGGACATTCCCGGTGGCATCAGGGAAGAGGACATCGTACTGCATAGCCATGAGGAGTGTCTGAAGGACAAGCGCCTGCAGGCAGAGAACTTCCGACACATCGAGGAACAGTCGAACATGATGCATGCCCAACGACTCATCCAACCTCTCTCACCTCTCACCTCTCGCCCCTCACCCCTCACCCCTCAGTTAGTCATCGTCAACCCTCCCTATCCGCCGATGACCACAGAGGAGCTGGATGCGTCTTTCGACCTCCCCTATACTCGTCAGCCTCATCCAAAATACAAGGGGAAGCGCATTCCTGCCTACGAGATGATCAAGCACAGCGTGAACATCCACCGTGGCTGTTTCGGTGGCTGTGCCTTCTGCACCATCTCCGCCCATCAGGGTAAGTTCATTGCCTGCCGCTCCAAGGAGAGTATCTTGCGGGAAGTCAGGGAGGTGATGAAGATGCCTGACTTCAAAGGTTATCTCTCTGACCTCGGCGGTCCCTCTGCCAATATGTACGGCATGAAAGGACGTAACATCAAGGCGTGTGAGAAATGCAAGCGACCCAGCTGTATCCATCCGCAGATTTGTCCGAACCTGAATACCGACCACAGTGCCCTGCTCGACATCTACCGCTCCGTCGACGCACTGCCCGGCATCAAGAAGAGTTTCATCGGCAGCGGGGTGCGCTACGACCTCATCCTGCATCACAGCAAGGATGAACAGACCAACCGTGCCGCCATGGACTATGCACGGGAACTCATCACACGGCATGTCAGCGGCAGACTGAAGGTGGCTCCCGAGCATACCAGCGACCGGGTGCTGTGGCTCATGCGTAAGCCGTCCTTCCAACTGTTCTATGACTTCAAGCGCATCTTCGACCGTATCAACAAGGAGGAACACCTCAACCAGCAGATCATCCCCTACTTCATCTCCAGCCATCCGGGATGCACGGAGCAGGACATGGCACAGTTGGCGGAGATTACCAAGCAACTGAACTTCCACCTCGAACAGGTACAGGACTTCACCCCTACTCCCATGACGGTCTCCACGGAGACATGGTATACAGGGTATGACCCCTATACACTGGAGAAGGTATGGAGTGCCCATAGCCAGAAAGAGAAACTCGCCCAGCGGCAGTATTTCTTCTGGTATAAGGAAACGGACAACAGTCAGCGGTCAGCAGACTACAGACATCAGACTTCAGACACCAGACATCATGACTATCATCGAGCAAAACCTCGTCGCGAAGAACCCGCAAAGAAAAAGCGAGGACGGAATCCTCATCACCCCTGACTTCATCGCCGTCATCGATGGGTCGACCTCGAAGACCGACTATCGCCATAGCATCTTCCGCAGTAACGGGCGACAGGCGATGTGGCTGGTATGCCGCTACCTGCGCCATGCCCCTAAACAGATGACGTGTCACGAGTTCCTGCGTGGTGTCACCGCCTATATCCGCAAACATTACAGGAAATCACGGATGCAGCGGTTTGCCGAGCACCCGGAGGAGCGACTCACCTGCTCCGCCGTCATCTACAGCCGCTTGCAGCGACAGATATGGATGGTCGGCGACTGCCAGTGTCTGTTGGACGGTCAGCTCTTTGAGAATCCCAAACCTGAGGAGGCTGTCTATGCCGCCAAGCGTGCCGAGAAGGCAAAACAGTTATTAGCCGGGGGGATGACCATTGAGGAACTGCGCACCCATGACACGGCGCGTGACTATATCCTCCCCGACATCATCGACAGCATGAAACGGCAGAACGTCACCTACTCTGTCATCGACGGTTTCCCCATTCCAGAACAGCACGTCCCCGTCATCACCCTCGACTTCCAACCCCATGAGATTGTCTTTGCTACCGACGGCTACCCCTTCCTCTGTCCTACCCTCGCAGAGAGTGAGCAACGGCTGGCGGAACAACGGCAGAACGACCCGCTGAACATCCACACGTTCCTCGCCAGCAAGGCATTCATGACGGGACAAGACTCCTTTGATGACCGCACCTATATAAGATTTAAAGTATAAAATTTGGCTATCTCCCAATTTTTATTTACCTTTGCACCCGATTTGATGGTCTGGTAGCTCAGCTGGATAGAGCAACAGCCTTCTAAGCTGTGGGTCTCGGGTTCGAATCCCGACCGGATCACAAAGATAAAAGAGTCTTGAATCATGAAAGCTTGCTTTCAATGTTCAAGACTTTTTTAGATTTGTATGATGGCTTGCGCCAGCATAAGGGATATTTAATCCCGACCGGTGATGGCTTGCGCCAGCATAAGGGATATCCAATCCCGACTTCCTACAATTTTATGAATATACGCTTACGATATAGCACGTAGCCGATAAGGAAAATAATTGCCACAAACGATAGAGCGTAAGCGAGAGAGCACCATTTCAACGACGTGATAACAGCATGGAGGATGTCATACATCATGGCAGAGACACCACAACTGCCAAACAGGATGGCAAGCAACTCACTGCACACATAAAGGATAAGAGCGTTCATTCCGAATATCTGGAAAGGCTTGTAATAGAGGGGATTACACGAACGCACGTCTACCAGTAACATGATGAGTGCCTGCAAAGAGGAAGCAAGTCCACAGGTGACGAGCATATACGAGGGACTCCATACACATTTGTTCAAGGGAAGTCCGTAGCTCAACAGATATCCTCCCATCAGACACACGGTCCCGACAGCAAACAGTCCTATCATCTTATGCTCGATGGTGGCTGCCGTCTTGATGAGCTGACCACAATAGAAGCCGACAAGCACATGAGCAATGCCAGAGATGGTGCCAAGCAGTCCTTCCGGGTCTACAGGGGTATAATGGTAAAGATGGTCGTCACCAAAAAGAAACCGGTCGGTACGCCCGAGAATATTCACACTGGCATCCTCTGCATATCCGTCACCCACGATTAAAATAACACCATACACACCCAACAGCACCAGGATGGTCGGGATGATGTAACGATGATTCACAAAGAGGGCGAACATGGAGACAAAGAAATAACAGAGTGCGATGCGCTGTAACACGGCAAAGTAACGCAGATGTCCCAAATCAAGCCAGTCGCCATACATCGCCATGGAAAACCAGTTGATAAACAGACCTATCAAGAAAAGCAACACACTACGCCGCACCACTTTATAGAGTATGTGACGGGTAGGTGTAAACTGGCATTTCGAGAGAGACAGATAACAGGAGATTCCCATGATGAACAGGAAGAAAGGGAATACCAAATCGCAGGGTGTCAACCCGTTCCATGCCGAGTGCTCCAGCATCTCGAACGAGTCACCACTCCCATTGTTCACCAAAATCATTCCTGCCACCGTCATACCACGCAGCACGTCCAGCGACAACAGTCTCTTGTTATCTTCCATACAGCAACAAAATATTACAGATAGGTATTATCATCGATTCCTTTGAACATATCAAGGAAACGGAGGGCACGCTGACGGGAACGGTCTGTCTCACCTTGGTAAGGCTCTGGAATGGTCGTGCCGTTATACAATTCTTCCCCCTTGTATTTCTTGGCAGAGAAACGCAACAGGCGCTTGCCATCAAACCACATCCGCAGCTCGTAAGGCGACAAATCGTCTGCCACATCGGGGGTGAGGACGTAAATGAACATCACCTGTCCCTTTGCGTCGTACAGGTACTCCTCGTAAAACTCACGGGCTGCAAAATTATACTTCGCAGTGGTGAATCGCAGATAATGCGGCGGGTAAACCTCATCTTCGTCCGCATCCAACTCATTATAGTACATCCGGATATGTTCGTGATGCGGACCTGTGCCCGGCAAGTTCTGCGACACATTCAGGTCATAGTACACGGGAGAGGACGGTGTTCCCCCGTCTTCATTAGGCATCATCAGGGCAATATCTTGCTGAACGGCTTGATACTCCTTACGGATACTCTCTACAGTGGTCTGTGCACTGGCAGGCAGCGTCCACGCCACACACAACATCAGAGCAATGACGATTTTCAGTTCTTTCTTCATAACGGCTATACTTAATAAAGAGACTCAAGGAAAATCAACTCGGCTTCGAGCATCGCAAGTTTCGGCATGTCGAAGCCGACTTTTTTTGCCTCTGCAATAGGACGGGTATAGAGATATGATATCTCCATCCGGCGACGGTTGTCATAGTCGAGTTTCATAGAGGGACTATAGGGTACCATCGCATCCGTCATTGCCATCATCTTATCTGCGAACTCACTGTTCAACGCTGTCACACCAAGAGCATTGGCGGCTCCAACGACCTCCATCATCTGGTCGTAGATCAACTGGCGGGTAGCGGGGTTCATCAACAACTTGTCGGTGGAGGTGTTCAGGGCGACTGTCATGCCGTTGAAAGGCATGTTCCATACGGCTTTCTTCCATCGTGCCTCCAGATAAGGCACCTCAGCAGCCTCGATACCTGACTCTTGGAAGTCTTTGAGCAATTCATGAAACAAATCCTCCTTACAGGAGTAGTTGCCAAGGTTGATAGAACCATAACACTGATGCGACACACGTCCGGGAGACACTTTGCTCGAACAGATAAAGGCGAGACCAGCCACAATCTGCAACTGCGGGAACTCCTTTTGCAGGTCCTCCTCCACTCCGATACCGTTCTGGATGAGCACCACCAAGGTATCCTCTTTCAGGATGGGAGGCAGCATCTCCCTCAACTTATCGTTATTGATGGACTTCAGACATACCAGCACCACATCTGTCTTCGGCATCTGTCTCGTATCATTATACGCTTCCACCTCGTCGAGATGGAAACTACCGTCGCAGGAGTCTATCTGTAATCCATGCTCCTTCACATACTCATAGTCGGAGCGCAGCAGGAATCGCACTGTCCTGCCTGCCTTCATCAATCGTCCGCCATAGTATCCTCCTATGGCACCTGTTCCAATCACCGTATAGTTCATATTTACTTATTTCTTATGCCTCTGCAAAGATAGTGTTTACTTTGTTTTCTTCCATCACCCTACTCTTCCTGCCGATAATAGACGGAACCTTGCTCGTTCTTCAGCGTGCGGGTCTTGGGGTCATATTTGTAGCAATCCTCCTCTGAGTCTACATCTTTCGGTTTCAGACAGATCGTGTTGCCACTGATTCTGTAGGTATATTCCGTAAAATTCAGACTTCCTATCATTCCCCATGTTGCTGTACCGTCGCTCATCAGACAAAAGCGGCTCTCCTGCTTCTCATCATCATAGATGCCAGCCATATTATCGAATGTCAGTTCCGCTCCCTGAGCCTCCTCCCCCTGCTGGATCACCCGACGGAGATAAGCCTTGTCATCCTCTCCATCCTCGGAAGGACAGAAATCATCAATATACCAGTCATCACGCTCAAAACGAAGGGCGATGGTCGTTTCCTTGTCATTGAAATTATGGATAGTGAGGTCGACGAGTGCCGTGGAATCCGTGACCTGATAGACTTTCTTCACTTTATAACTCCAGTCCTCAGAGAAATCCTGTCCGCATACCCAGTGGTCATAGTCATAAAGGACTTCACCTGTTTTCTCACACACCTCCAACGCCTGCTGCATCAGCGCATAGTAGCGTTGAGAACAGTAAGCACTGTCACGATTGAAGTCGCTTGCGATGTAATCCACCCGGTTTCCCTCAGCGTCAACGGTTGCCTTACCTACGGTCTTATAGATGGTGTCTATGCGCTGAAGGATATACTCCTCCGTATGCTTATTGACACCGTTATCTTCACTCTTCTGCTCCTTCTTCCCACCGCATGCCGTAAGGACGAGCAGTACTCCCAACATTAATAGTTTACAGTTCATAGTCATCACTTTTTGAATAGAATTTTCTCGAAAATTGTTTTATCACGCTACAAAGATACACATTTTTTTCTACCATGCATGACATTTCGCAAAATATGATTAACTTTGCACCATAAAACAATAAATTTTTACAAAAAATATTATGAAGTCATAAATACTAAGTTACTAAGATAAGGAAAAAAGATGAAAAAACTATTGACTATCTTGGCATTCCTACTGCCCACGCTGGCATTTGCCCAGTGGCGCGTCGGTGCCAACGTTGGTGCAGACATGAATCACTACATCATCGACAAACATTACCAGGTTGACTATCAGTACAAGGACCGCTGGGGGGTAACCCTCGGTGTGATGGGACAGTACGATATCAACAACTGGCTGGGCATTCGTGCCGAACTGGACTGGATCCAGAAGAACTACCGGGTCATTCGCCCGTTGAAGAAATCTGCTGACTACCGGTATGTCAACAACTACCTTCAGTTGCCCGTGATGGCATCGTTCAGCTTCGGCGGACAAAAGCTGCGCGGATTCGTCAACGGAGGTATCTACGGCGGTTACTGGCTGAACAGCAGCCGGGAAGGCAGTGACTATGTCAACTTCACTGACAGGACCTACCAGTTCAGCGAGAAAGTTGATTTCAACAGCGAGCGCGACCAGCGTCTGGACTTCGGTTTCGTCGGTGGCGCCGGTGTGGAGTATCGCTTTGCCAAGCACTGGGCTGCCCAGGTGGAGATGCGCTACTACTACAGCACGGTAAGCACACAGAAGGAATACACGGGTTTCAAAGACCCACGCTACAACTCAACCCTCGCCCTCCAGGCAGGAATATGGTATTGTTTTTAAAGAGTTGAAAAATTGAAGAGTTAAAGATGAAAAACAAAATATTTTTACTAGGAGCAATGCTCCTGACGCTGACCATGACATCGTGCCATAAGGATGCCGACGTGGTGGTGAGCTACGCCGCAGAGGACTATCTGGCGTTCGGTGAAGCCGAGAATAGCTATGCCGGCAAGTTCCGTGTGTTCTGGAAAGCCATGAACACCACTTATTCGTTGTGGGACTATGAGAAGGAGTGCGGACTGGACTGGGACGAGCACTATGCGAAGATGCTGCCAAAGTTTGAGGCACTCGACGAGCCTGGTGTCAACGTCCCTGACTCAGTGCTCGAGAAACTGATGAAGGAGATGGCAGCCCCCCTGCACGACGGTCACATGGCGATACAGTTCAAGAACCACCAGACCAACAAATACGTGACTGTCTCGCCCAGCACCTTGCGTTACTCCAAACGAGATCATACCGACGAAGCCTATGGCTTCAAACCCTACCTTGCCACATATGCCAGCCAGTTCAGCGAGTGGAAAGAGGTGAACACTACCATTAAAGGTCAGTTCACCTACATGACGACGACCCCGGGTATAGGCTATCAGTGGGCAAAAGACCGCTACCAGACCCTGAGGCAGAAGAGCAACCCCACCGAGGCTGACGCCAAGGAGATAGAAGGACTCAAAGCGTTTATCGAGGAAATGACGAAGATTTCCAAGAAAGGAATAACGGATGAGACATTAGCATTATACAATGAGTTGACGGTGCGTTATGACTATCTGGACATCCCGTACCTGGAATCCATTGACCCAGCATTCGGCAACGCCGGCATCGACTTGAAGTATTTCCTCACCAAAGACGGTATCGCCTACCTCTATCTGAGCGGTTTCGCCTTGAGCCCTTATCTGCGAGACGAGTACTTTGCCAATACATTCACCAACCCCACCGCCCACACCCAAGCGCTGGCAGCCCGTGTGAAAGAAGTGTGGCAGTCATGGTTCAACAGCATACAGACTCTGCATAAGGCAGGTACGCTGAAGGGCGTCATCATCGACGTGCGAAGCAACCCAGGAGGCTTGACCAATGATGGTAAATACGTCTTGGGAAGTCTGCTGCCCAAGGGTGACCTGCAGTATGGATGGTCACGCATGAAGCGTGGCGTGGGACGTTACGACTACTCCCCCATGTTACCGATGAACATGTTCACGATGGAGGAAGACCACGAGGTGGTGGATGACGTGCCCGTTGCCGTGCTTGCCAACAGCTACTCGGTGAGCATGTCGGAGATGACATCACTGAGCAGCAAGCGTATGGAGAATGCCCGCTTGATAGGCCGCCGCACCTTCGGTGGACTGTGTTCGCTGACCTCTAACGCTGATTTCGAGTCTAACTACACCGGGCATATTGGTGTCAAGGGAAAGACCCCCGTCTACGTCTATCTGCCTGCCATTGCCATCTTCGATATGGACAAGCACGCCCTGGAAGGCATCGGTGTAGAACCCGACATTGAGGTGGGACTTGACACTGAGATGTTTGCACTAAAAGGAATAGATGCCCAGTTGGAACGTGCACTGGAGTATGTCAGAACGGGAAAATAAAAAATGAAGAACTGAAAAATTATGAAACAGAATAAGACACATTATCTGCTGGGAACAGTAGTCCTGCTGAGCGTCCTGCTCTCCAGCTGCGCCAAGGACTACAGTCTGACAGAATTAACAGCTCAGGAGCAGAGTTATAACATACAGGATGACCCGGTAGTCAAGGCACTGAGTGCCATCCCTGGTATCAGCAACATAGAACTGAAATATAATGACACACGCACTGACAGTGCCTACTTTTTCTCTTTCACACAGCCCATCGACCACTATAACCCCTCACTCGGAACGTATCAGCAGCAGGCTGCCCTCCGCTTCAAGGGTTTCGATAACCACATGGTGGTCTATACCCACGGATACGAGATGGAGAGCGATATCTCAAGCATCCGCAATACCGACATGCGGGAACAGCTCAATGGAAACCAGCTGAATATTGAGCACCGCTACTTTGGAAATTCACTGCCAGAGAATCAGGAAAGCCTGAGATTTACCTACTTTAACGCCGACCAGCAGGCTCATGATATCCATGCCCTGTGCAGTGCCCTGAAACCACTATTCACAGGCAAATGGGTCAGCACCGGCACCAGCAAGGACGGTATCACCACCGCCTTGCAGGCGTACTATAGTGACCTGTACGGATGGAACGACATTAATGCCTATGTACCTTTCTGCGCACCTTTCCTCACCGGCACTGACAATCAAGACGGCACACACTCACCCGCTGACATTACGCCAGGTACCTACCAGAACAACGTCTGCGGAGCGGGCTACCCGGCAGGCAGCACTGAGGCAATAGGCTTTGAACGGCTGCAGAAGATACCTTATTATATCTGCACCAACAAAGCCGTCCGCGACGCATCCATCAAAGCCTTCTATGCTTCCGAACCGAAGCAGTATATGCAAATCATACAGCAATACGAGAGTAAGAGTAGTCACAGCACTGGCAATCTGGAGAAGGACTTGACCGCTTTCGCCTTATACAATTTCTTAGAATTCCTCTTTGTCAAATTCTCCTATGTACCTTACCTTCAGTGGTCCTATTTAGTCCCCGATCCCGAACTGCTGGCTTCCGGTCAAGCTACATCGGCAGACTTTGCAGCCTATGAACAGTTCATCACCATGGATAATGAAGCTCTAAGTGATTACCTGGAAAGTCGCGAGAATATTAGCAACTATCAGCAAAACGGTGAACACAGCGATGACTACAGTTACAACTATGTCTATAATCCCTCTCAAAGCACGAAGGAAGAATCACTGTGGGATTTGCTGAAAAATATCCGCAAGAACTTCTCCATGCCCTACTATGTGCAGGCGTACAAGGAACTGGGAATCGCTGCATGCGACCTTAGCGTGGCAGACGGCAGCTACCTCACCAGCAAGCAGGCATTCGATGTCACCTACGACTTCACCTTTACGTTCCCCTATCAGGATTTCTACCCTCAGGATGGCGGTCAGCTGATGAAAGACTTCCGTAAGTGGTGCTATACGGAGAACACACAGCCCATCCTCTTCGTCTATGCGAAGAACGACCCATGGACGGGAGGAGCTCCTGACGAGGCTGCCTTCCAGCAGAACAAGATAATCCAAATGGTTGTCGACCCAATAGCCATCCATCGCGATATGTTCAAGCACCGTCAGCTCTACGAACTGTCGACGGAACAGACTATCATTGCCTTCCTGAACAAGTATCTTAAATGATTTGATAAAGTGATAGATAACAAATAAAGGCACCCTCCCGAATTGGGAGGGTGCCTTTATTTGTTATTCCTGTACTATTAGTCGAGGTTCAGACTCTTCTTGATAGCGGCAACCTTCTCCATAGCAGCATTGGTGCAACGCTCGTAGCAGCCGGCACACTTGAAAGAAGGATCCTTGATCTCGCAGTAGAACTTAATCTTAGGCTCGGTACCGGAAGGACGCACACTGATCTTCGTGCCATCCTCGCAGAACCACTGCAGCACGTTAGAGGTGGCTGGCATGTCAATCTTACAGGTCGTGCCGTCGGCATTCTTCTGCTCCAGGGAACGGAAGTCCTTCCATACACAAACCTTAGAGCCACCCAGTTCCGTGGGAGGATTCTTACGGAAGTCCTCCATCATCTGCTTGATCTCGTCGGCACCACTCTTACCCGGCTTCACCACATTGATGGTGGTCTCCTTCGAGAAACCATACTCAGCGTAGATGTCCATCAGCAGGTCGTAGAGTGTCTTGCCCTGATCCTTAGCCCATGCGGCAATCTCACAGATAAGACAGATAGAGGCAGGAGCATCCTTGTCACGTACCTTGTCGAATGGCAGGAAGCCGAAACTCTCCTCACCACCGCCAATATACTTCTTCTTACCCTCGTTGACACGGATACGGTAGGCAATCCACTTGAAGCCAGTGAACTCGTCGAACAGCTCGACATTGTTCTTCTTGGCAATCTGTGCGATAACCTCAGAGGTCACGATGGTCTTCACGAGGAACTCGTTGCCCTTCATCAGACCCAGCTTCTTACGGTTGGTGATGATATACCAGCAGAACATCATTGCCGTCTGGTTACCATTGATAATCTCCCACTCGCCCTTCGGGTTGCGGACGACGATAGCGAGACGGTCAGCATCAGGGTCAGAGGCAATCACGAGGTCGGCATTCAGACGGGTACCCAGTTTCATACCCAGTGTCATAGCCTCCGCATTCTCGGGGTTAGGAGAAACGACGGTGGGGAAGTTACCATCCACTACCATCTGCTCGGGAACGACATGGATATTCTGGAAGCCCCAAGAGCGCAGTGCCATGGGAACGATATGACGACCCGTGCCGTGCATAGCGGAGTAAACGATATTGAGGTCCTTCTGACGGTTGATGACCTCCTGGTCAATCATAGCCTCATGGACTGCCTGGATATAGTCCCAGTCCATCTCACCACCGATAATCTCGATAAGTTCCTTGTTACCCTCGAACTTCACGTCGTTGATAGTCACCTTGTTCACCTCGTCGATGATACCCGTATCGTGTGGAGACAGCACCTGTGCGCCATCATCCCAGTAAGCCTTGTAGCCGTTGTACTCACGAGGGTTGTGGGAAGCGGTGACGTTCACACCAGCCTGGGCACCCAGCTCACGGATAGCGAAAGAGATTTCCGGCGTAGGACGGAGGCTCTCGAACAGATAAACCTTGATGCCGTTGGCAGAGAAGATGTCGGCAACGGTCTCTGCGAACATACGTCCGTTGTTACGGCAGTCATGACCTACGACAACAGAGCACTGCTTGCCGGGGAAAGCCTTCAGGATATAGTTGGCAAAGCCCTGTGTCGCCATACCCACGATATACTTGTTCATGCGGTTAGTACCGGCACCCATGATACCACGGAGTCCACCCGTACCAAATTCCAGATTCTGATAGAAAGCGTCCACAAGGGCTGTCTTGTCGGGGTTGTCCAACATAGCCTGTACTTCCTTACGTGTCTCCTCATCAAAGGCTGGAGAGAGCCATTCTTTTGCCCGTGCCTCACACTGAGCAATGAGTTCGTTATTTTCCATAATACTTCAAAATATAATTTGTTTTAGATTCAGTTACACATATTGACTTACAAAGATAAGAAAAAAATCGAAAACTAATACGACAATAGTATTAATTTTCGATTTTTTAGCATTAGAGTTATAGTTTTCCCGCCCCCGACTATCTCTTGATAACCTTGCGTCCTTGATGGATGAAGAGTCCCTTACGGGTCGGTGCTGACTGCAGACGCTGACCATCGAGGGTGTACCAGGCATCGTCAGCCTTATTCCTCAAAAGGAAGTCCGCCCCATCAATAGAACCGATGCCAGTGGCACCATCCAGACTAAGTGATAACTTCGGAGCCTCAAAGGCTTCGTCAATTTGCTGGTCGAGATAGAGCACAAAAGCAGCATGAAAAGCACTCAATGTGATATTGTCACTGCTTGGATAATAGAGTTTATTATCCTTACCCATATACAATATCTGCGTATTGCCATTCACTAACATCACAGGACTATAGGTGCCCACAAAGTCTACATAGTCGGTCTCGACATCCACATGACCATACTTGACGGTGACATTATTGAAAGGAGGGTCGATGATATCATAGGTGGGGCTAAACCTGTAGAGATACGGTTTTCCCGCCTGCAGTGAACTGAGCATGCCTGTGAAATTCAGATTCAGCGTATTAGATGCCTCATCATAGGTACTCCCCTGAAGGGTGACGATATCGGCACCTTGCAGTTTCGTACCATAGATATTGCCGATATCAAAAGGCAGTACGATGGTATGCCATTTCCCATCGTTGATCAACTGATAGCCCATCAGCTCAACCTTTTCAGCTTTCATTCCGTCATAGTCGTCGAGCAAGTCATCATTGTCCTTGTCACTGTACAGTTTCAGGTCGGTCAACAGGAAGTCCGACTCCTGACTCTCGAAACGATGCGTCTCCCCATTGAGAGAAACAGACGCAGTGGCGGTATATGTCTTGGTGGTAAGTCCACTTTCCGCATCCACCTCACTAACCGGACCTTTTACTGTGACATCGGGAGTAGAGGTAGTACCATTATTAGCCTTCACCGTCAGTCTCGCATGCAACAAATTGTCGTCCCATTTCCAGTCTACATCCGTAATGCGATAACCATAACGGGCGTAGATACTCATATCTTTCGTCACCTCGATGACATCACCAGGCTGCTTCAGATGAGTTCTTCCATTGTACTCCATAATCGAGTTACTCTGACTGTATGGGTCTACCAACCAACCCATGAAGTCATAACTATCGAAAGGCACAGGGTTGGGCAGTGTGAAAGTCGAGCCCTTGTTCACCTTACGCTGTTCACCAGCGTCATAGGTACGGTCACCCGTAATGGCAGGCTCATAGAGTGTGAGCTGCCATGTCTCAGGCTCATTGGAGCCTTCCTGACCACAGACACATTTGCCGTTTACGAAATCGTGTTTCTCGCGAGCCCGTTCCCCACAATATTTACAGGTGAGCTGATGGTCATGTTTGTCGATGACATTATAACCTATAGCACCGTCAGTTTCATGGAAGCAATACTCAATCTTGACATAGTTGCGCCATTTGCAGGCAGCCACACGCTCAGCTGCCGTAAAGACACGCTCGATTGATTTCCGACCAGATCCTGCCGATACCATCATAGGCTGCGAATTGTCCATGAGGACCAGACTGACACCATTACCATTCTCCTTCTGGCTCTCTTTCTTACCGCTTCCGATGGCACTACCACCTTCAGAATAGGTTGCATTGCAACCATCACCAACGAGCGCCTCTATGGTACCGCCCTCTATGACGACCTCACCACCTTTGCCTTTATATCCACCACCGATGCCGGCAGCGTCGATACCGCCTGAAGCGGAAACAACACCACCCGACACAACGACTTTACGTCCGCTGCCCTTACAGCCGCCTCCGATACCAGCACCTTCCTTACCGCCAGTTGCATACACATCGCCGCCTTTGATGGTAAGTTTGACACCGTCAGAACCGTCTCCGCCACCGATACCGGCACCTTGTTTGCCGCCATTGGCTAATACTTCACCACCGTACATAATCACTTCAGCGTCAGTGTTCTGACTGCCTCCCTGACCATAGACGGTACTACCACTGCCGATGCCGGCACCTTGCAGACCACCATAGGCGGTCAGCCTGCCACCATAAATATAAGTATTACCTACGCTACCACCTGAGTGTGAGCCATTCATTGCCACAGGGTCGTAACCGCCGCCACCGCCAATACCGGCTGCATATTCACCGCCAGTGGCAGTGACCTGACCACCATATTGGTAGTAGCTGACACCATTATTCTTGGAGGTAGTCCACCCTGCTCCGCCTCCAATGCCAGCACCACTGTCACCACCTTTTGCTTGGACAAAACCTGCATAGACCGTTACAGTACCTCCCGTGAGGGGTTTGCCACTTTTACAAGCACCATTTCCGATACCTGCACCATAGCCACCATCCAACAAAGAATTACCTGCTGTACGTGAAGCAGTAATAATGCATCCATGAATATCCAGATCACCGATTGCCTCACCTTCATGACCACCAATAGCAGCCTGGTTTTTACGATTACTGTTAATGGTCAATTGTCCCTGGTGATCAAAATCCGCTCCATTCTCGGTCTGGCTGTAAATGCTTAGCTTATGACCTGAAGGCAGATGGACACCACGACCGATTTTCAGTTTAACATCGTTTTTGATGATCAGGTGGACATCGGTTCCTTGCACTTCCAGACACCCATAATCCTGCGTGACATCTTTATCCGCATAATACCACCCATCCTGAAGTTTTATTTCATTCTTACTCGTCACAGGAGCTGGCAGTGGTTTAGTATCAACATACTTCAGGGTTCTGACCACGCACTCTTCTGCTGAGTTCCAAGAGCACTCATAATAAGGGGTAGTTCCTTTCCGAGGTGTCACCTCCACAGGCTGGGGATTCTCCGGTGTGCCGATATCGAGGATCACACTAATAATATCATTAGCACTCATTTTATGATCTTTCAGATGGAACTGAGCCTGGTATGCAGACAAGGTAAAGTCCGCCTTCCCCGGCGATATCACTATTCCATCGTCATTGGACATCAGGTATTCGTCGCCACCACTGGTATTCTTCTGAGGTGCGAAACGTCCCACAAAGTCTACCAGACTGGTACTGACAGTCTTCGTAGAGGGATCGACAGTCTCAATTTTCACGTTGTAGAACGTCGGTGAGTCCTGGTCGTAGTAATCCTTGAAATTTTTCTCATCATAATCGGTAGGTTTAGTCCATCGAATGAGATAAGGTTTGCCAGCCTCAATCTTATCAACCTCCTGAAGCCATAGCGTCAGCTTACCATCGGCAAGCGTACTGTTAGATAAGGTATAGACCTTGCCGCCTCTCAGTACTTCCTGTTGACTGAAGTTATCGATTGTGAAAGGCAGGCAGACAGTGTTCCATTGTCCGCCCATCAGGAATTTGCGGTTGTGCAAGGCAGCATCGAAGACCCTGCCGTTGAATTGCTGCAAATTACTATTGTTGATAAAGTCTTCAGCACCCAAAGGCAAACGGTTCGAGCTGATATAGCAGAATTGTGAACTGTGTATGAGGTTCACCTTATTGGAAGTCTGGAACTGACCTGACTCCTCTGACGTTCCTGTGAAAACAATCATATTGTCGTCGAGTTCCATCGACCCGTTATAGTCTGTATTCTTTCGTCCACCACCGATGCCAGCCACATCGGCATTACCTCCCTTGGCAATGATAGTACCGCCTGTGATTTTCATATTAGCGCCCTTGCCACCATCACCGCCACCAATGCCTGCACCATAGTAGGTACCTGTGACAGCCAACTGGATAATGATATTCGAAGCTACATCCAGCACTGTCGACGCAAGGGCTGCATATTGAAATCCCCTACCCGCATAACTGGAAAATTTTTCTTCTGTGAGAGAACTCTTGGTGTAGATTCTGAAATTATTCATGGCAGCATACATCCAGCCCTGGTCTGTAAACCAGCCAATCTTGACATAGCCACCACTCGCCATCACATTTCCACCACTGATATTAATAGTACCGCCATTACCACTATTACCACCACCGATACCCGATCCTTTTCCTGTGGAGAACCCACCGATAAAGCCACCTTGAATATTGATGGTACCGTTGTCGCCATGGTTACCGCCTCCGATACCTGCTCCGTCAACAGAAGATGCCGTAACAAAGCCTGCTTTGATCGTAATAATATGACTATTAGCCCCATTGCCACCACCAATACCGGCACCTTTCACACTGGAAGCCGTCACGACAGCATCGCCAGAAATCTCTATCTCACCCTGACACGTTCCACTTTTACCGCAACCAATACCGGCACCCTCAACAGCACGTGCTATGACGGTTCCTCCCGAGATGGTAATCTTGTCACGCATAATTCCATTGAGACCGGAACCGATAGCTGCCGCCTTATTAACATCCATATGGGGTTTGGTAAGTGCTTGGGCATCCACAAAGCCGCCGTCAATGGTTATCTCACCACTATTGCCTTTGCGTCCTCCTCCGATAGCCGCACCCGCATTCACACTACCGACTGCTTCCACTTTGCCACCATGGATCTTGATAACGCCACTGTTACATTTATCACCGCCACCGATACCTGCACCACCGACATCCCATGAGCCACCGCCCGTCGCAGAAATCTCACCACCAAAAATTTCGATGGGACCACCCTGATGACCGGCATCACCGCCACCAATACCAGCTCCACCATAATGATGCCCGCGACCTCCACCACCTTGGGCATTTATGTAACCATCATAGATGGTGACACTACCCCCGATGAAGCTATCGTTGCCACCACCGATACCTGCAGCCCTTCCGTACGAAACAGCGGTTGCCCAAATGCTTCCCCCATGCACCACGAGGGTTCCCATACCTTGAGTGTCCCCAGCAGCACATCCAATAGCAGCATTGTCTGGAAAGAGTTTGTTGGTGGTCTGAATTTTTCCTTTATCGACTCCAGATTGCTGCGAATAGACGGATAATTTGTAATTGGCATCCAACCGCACTCCACCATTACACTCCAATAGCGTTTTATCCTTCAGAATCAGATGGACATCGTTACCTTTAATATACAGCACATCTATATGAATATCCTGATCAACATAGTACCACCCATTCTGTATCTCCATGTTGTTGCCAGTCCTCGCCACTTCCGACAGTTTTCTGGCATCAACGGTCTTTTGCTCCTTGTCTACTAATTTCTTTACTTGGTTCCACGAGCATTCATAATAGCTGACGTTATCAGCCCACAAATACTGCCACATCGTCAGCAGCAACATCATTATAAATGGTTTCTTCATCTTCTATAGTTAAGTTTAGAATTAGAACTGACGAAGTATGGGATCCATGTCTTCACACAAATCAAGACCACGGCTGGTAGGAATTTCTCCACCCGTGCCACTGCCTCCACCTCCGAAATCAATACCGATATTGGAATCAATGTTCAAGTCATGAGACCCCGTAAGCAGTGGTTGGTTTGTCCGAGTGTCTATACCCTCAATGTAAGGGGGTGTATATTCTCTTCTCATCATTAGTAGTTATAATTTTCGCATAATCTTATCTATCTCCTCAAATTGCTTACCCATATTCAGGTTGAGGTAAATACGGTAAAGGGCGGGTGCCCATTTCCGTTTCTCGTCTGGAGCCAGTTTACGGTATGCTTCCATATAGGGACGGGCCTCCATATACAGTTTCCGCATCTGCTGGCGATGGGCACGAGGCTGGTTGAGGCGGTCGATAGCCAAGACCTCATTCAGTTTAGCTGTGGCGATATTGAAATAGGGCTCTGCAAGAGAGTCGTTCTGTGCTATCAACCGTTCACTAACCTGTATACACTCGTCGTAACGTTCCAGATTCAGCAAAGCGACAGACTTGGCAAGCAGGAAGAGCTCACTATTGGGATTACTCTTCAGTGCTGCATCCGCATAATAGAGTGCAGAGTCTGGATGCTCCCTCGCATTATAGTAGTCGACCAGCCGGGGGAAGAAATAAGGGAAGTCAGGATAAGCTGCAAAGCCTCTTTTGAGCATGGCAAGATACGCCTGTTCATTCTGCTGCCAGCGATATGCCTCACAAGCATACTGCATGGCATAACTTGCCTTTGACGTGTCTTTCACTGCCATATCGAAATACTTCAAGGCCTTTGGTGCATCCTGCATCTTATACCCTGCATACGATGCCCAGTAGGCTACCTCGGGCAAGCGTTTGTCCGTCTTGTTATAATCATATCCCTTGAACAAGGGCTTTTCTGCTGCGTCGATATACGTCTCAAAGAAGTCTAAAGCTGTCTGATAATTCTCTTTCCGCAAGTGATAAGTCCCTCCGAAATAAAGGTTAGGGCGTAATAAGTTGAGCTGTCGGGCATGATCCTCCCTATAGCGCAACTTCACCCTCCCTTTCCCATCAGGTTGTGCATCAAGAGTGTCCAGCGTCTCTGCAATGGCATATAGCCTTCGTGTCAGATTGAAGAAAGCAGTGGTGTCATACTTCTGTTTGAGATACAGTTTCTCATTGGCTGCCTTATATTGTTCTGTGACAGCCTGAAACCAAGTCAGGTAAATTTTCTTGTTGGTTTTGTTGGCTGAATCTTTCTTCAACAAGTCGGTCATCAGTTTCTCCGCCTTGTCAAAGTCCTTCCCACTCTTGATATAAGACCGTGCCTGACTGAGCTCTTTCTTCTGAGCCCTCAGGCACGGTGTTATCATGAGCAGAAGGAGAAGCAGCACCATTGTTTTTTGCTTCTTCATCTGCAAGTATTATTTCTGTTTATTTAGTGTCCAGTTCAGCGTCCTTGGTCTTGGGGTCATCAGCGCCATAGAGTCCATAGTATGCCTGATAGCGGTTATATCCCCAGTTAGCCTGCTGCTTGTTGGGGTCGAGCTGTTTAGCCTTGTCAAGAGCCTGTACTGCCTCCTGATAGAGAGCCTTACGCTTGGCGGCATCATCAGTCTGACCAGCCTGTACACTCAGACAGGTACCCAGGTAGGTCTGGATAACAGGATTCTCAGGACTTGCCACAGCAGCCTTGCGGAGCCAGTTAGCACCTTCTTCAGCATTATTGTCAGCGATAGCCATCATACCCTTGTTGGCAAGAGCGGCGAAGCTGTTAGGATACTTTGCGAGGTGGTTGTCGAGCAGTGCTGTCTGGGCAGCCTTGTCCTTCATACCATCGTACATGGTGAACAGCTTGTCGAGGAGAACGTCATTCTCCGGATCATTGTTATAAAGGGTCTTCAACTGATCGATATACTTCAGAGAATCCTCCTTGCTCTTGAGGTTGCTGGCTGCTGCATACAATTTGAAGGTCAGAGCATCTTTCTTCATCTCGGGATCCTTCATCGCGATATCGAAGTACTTGTCGGCACGCTCCATCTGCTTAGCCTCAAAGGCATAACGTCCAGCGAAGAAAGCCACCTGTCCGATATATCCCTTCTCTGACTCATGGTCCTGAGCGGCAAAGAGAGGATCAGCGTCTGAATCAAGGAAAGAACCCCAGTATTTCAAGACATTGGCATTATTGTTCTTACGAGCCTCTTCCTGGCCGATATTTACCAGATGAGTACGTACAGCCCAGATACGCTGGGCATTCTTCTCGTTATACTGTGGTTTGATCTTACCTTTTGCATTGGGAAGCTGGTCATACTTATTACACTCGATAGCGGCAGCAATGGCATTGCAGATGGCATCACCAAGTCCGAGGGTATCATATGCTTCCTCCTTGCCTGTACCTAACTGTGCGGCAGCCTGGTTCTGGGCGATAGTACCCGTCTCCTTACCTACCTTTTCCATGGCGAGGTCTACCAGTTTATTGTACGCCTCGGCACGCTCCTCGTCATTCGCGAGCTGTGAGGTTTTCACAAGCTGTGCCGCATCGGCATAGGTCTTAGTCTTTTTAATAGCCTTCAAAGCGTCACTGTCACCGGCAAAAGCGGTAGCACTTGCTACGAGTGCCATTGCCATCATCATTACTTTTTTCATAAGCTTTTAATATTGGTTAAACGATTTATTCATTATCATTGGTCGGGGTATCGATAGCCTCATTAAGCTCCTCATCGACAATCTCTGCCTCCTCTACGTCCTCTTCCTGACTCGATGTCACCTTGCAGACACTGGCAATGGTGTCGTTCTTCTTTGTCAGGTTGATCAGACGGACTCCCTGTGTAGCTCGTCCCATCACACGTACATCAGCGACTTTCAGACGAATCAGAATACCACTCTTATTGATAATCATGAGGTCGTTTTCGTCGGTCACCACCTTGATAGCAACCAAGCGACCTGTCTTCTCGGTCACGGCGAGGGTCTTCACACCCTTCGTACCACGATTGGTCTTACGATAGTCCTCTATCTCCGAACGTTTTCCGTAACCATTCTCACTGACAACCATGATGGTCTCTGTCTGTGGGTCGTTGACGCATACCATACCGATGACCTCGTCGTCACCACCGTCAAGACGCATACCTATAACACCAGTAGAGACACGTCCCATGGTACGTACCTGGTCTTCGTTGAAACGCACGGCACGTCCATTGCGGTTGGCGAGCAGCAGTTCATTATGTCCATTGGTCAGACGAACGCCTATCACCTTGTCGCCCTCATTGATATTGATGGCGATGACACCATTGGTACGTGGACGGCTGTAAGCCTCCAGACATGTCTTCTTGATGACACCGTTCTTCGTGGCGAACACGACATAGTGTGAGTTCAAGAACTCTGTATCGTTGAAGTTCTTGATGCGCAATACGGCATTGATGGCATCATCCGGCTCGATATTCAGCATATTCTGGATGGCACGACCCTTTGAGTTCTTGTCACCCTCAGGAATCTCATAACACTTCTGCCAGTAGCAGCGACCTTTCTGGGTGAAGAAGAGCAGCGTGTTATGCATCGTGGCAGGATAGATATACTCTGTAAAGTCGTTATCACGATGGCGGGCAGCCTTGGCACCGACACCTCCCCTGCCCTGTTCATGGAACTCATCGAGCTTGGTGCGCTTGATATAGCCCATGTGGGAAATGGTAATCACCACAGGATCATCGGGATAGAAGTCCTCGGCATTGAACTCGTGGTCGAAAGGAATAATCTCCGTACGACGCTCGTCACCATACTTCTCTTTTACTTCCTGTAACTCATCCTTCATCACCTGCTTGCAACGCTCTGGGTTGTCAAGGATCTCCTGCAAGTCGGCAATCAGCTTCTGCAAGTCATCGAACTCCTGATGCAACTGGTCAACACGCAGACCCGTCAACTGAGCCAGACGCATATCTACGATAGCCTTCGACTGCAGCTCATCCAAATTGAAACGCTCCTCCAAATTGTGCTGTGCATCACTCGGGGTCTTACTATTTCTAATAATGTGTACGACCTCGTCGATATTGTTGACGGCAATGATCAAGCCCTCCAAGATATGAGCACGCTCCTGTGCTTTCTTCAAGTCGAACTTCGTACGGCGAATGGTTACGTCATGACGATGCTCCACGAAATATTTCACACATTCCTTGAGGTTCAGCAGACGAGGACGACCCTTCACCAGAGCGATGTTATTCACTGAGAATGAGCTCTGTAGGGCTGTCATCTTAAACAATTTATTCAAGAGCACATTGGCATTCGCGTCACGCTTGCAGTCGACCACGATACGCATACCCTGACGACCAGACTCATCGTTGACATTGGCAACGCCCTCAATCTTATGCTCGTTGGCAAGGTCGGCGATATACTTCACCAAGTCGGCCTTGTTGACACCATAAGGAATCTCCGTCACCACTATCTTGTCATGAGTTTCCCCGCTCTCTATCTCAGCCTTGGCACGCATCACGATGCGGCCACGACCAGTCTCATAGGCATCCTTCACCCCCTGCAAGCCATAGATATACGCTCCAGTGGGGAAGTCAGGACCCGGGATATATTTCATCAGTCCATCGGTGTCGATGTCTGGATTGTCTATATAAGCGCAGCAACCATCAATCACCTCACCGAGGTTATGGGTCGGCATATTGGTGGCCATACCCACGGCAATACCGTTACCACCGTTCACCAACAGGTTAGGAATCTTCGTTGGCATCACCGTCGGCTCCTGCAAAGAGTCATCGAAGTTGTTCATCATATCAACGGTGTCTTTCTCCAAGTCATCCATGATATGCTCACCCATTTTGGAGAGACGGCACTCCGTATAACGCATGGCTGCGGGAGAGTCACCATCTACAGAACCGAAGTTACCCTGTCCGTCAACCAGTGTATAGCGCAGGTTCCAGTCCTGTGCCATACGCACCAGTGCTCCATAGACGGAGGAGTCGCCATGTGGGTGATACTTACCAAGCACCTCACCGACTACGCGTGCACATTTCTTATACGGCTGGGTCGATACGTTGTTGATGTTCATCATACCGTACAGGATACGGCGGTGTACTGGCTTAAAGCCATCACGAACATCAGGAAGCGCACGGGCTACGATGACCGACATAGAGTAGTCGATGTACGAGGATTTCATCTCCTCCTCGATGTTGATTTTAATAATTCTGTCGTTGTCGATTGTCTGATCCATTTTTATCGTTATTTTGCGTTTAAGGGCATTTTAAAGCCCGCTAACGCGTTTTTACCTTTTATTATTAGCGTACAAAGGTAAGCATTAACGGGTAAATAGCAAAATAAATTAACTTTATTTTTATCTTACAACGACCTTTCTTATCGTACCATCACTCATCCTGATAATATTTAAGCCTTTCTCTGGTTTATCCAGTCAGTTGTCTGCTCGCCTGCAGCCAGCACAACGGGTATTAACTGGTCAACAGGCTCTCCCACGATCGAATAATAGCCCTCAGCATCAACGTCTATAGGTGTCAGCTCAAAGATAAGGTTGTCGTCATAGTCCTTGGTTCCATTGTTCTTAATGACAGCACTAGCCTTAAAACTGTCACCTGTCAGCTGATAACCTCCACTCTTTCCAACTATTGTCACAGATACCTTGAGGTTGTGTGTAGGCGACTCAGCAATAGTCAGCTTCTCCGTATACACGATATTCTTACCTTCCTGATCAGTTGCAATGGTCAAGGTTATCTCACCTGTTTGTTTGGGTATGAAGACCACTTCCACATCACCGGTCTGACCTCTGTTAAGATAACCGGTATTATAGAAATCGTATTCAGCCTCGGCTACGTCGCTGAGCCATACGAAGAAAGTCTGCTCTTCGAGATTACCATTATTGGTCCAATTGATTTTGGCACTCATGGGGCGACCTTCTTTCCGGTCACCAGTCACTGTTACACTATTTACCGCTATGCCGTCTGCATAGGCTGACGCATTCATCATCGTGAGCTGGTTGCCTTTGATTTCGAGCAACACTATATCATCAAACTCCGAACAGGACTCAACAGGTGTTTCTCCAGTCAGAGCATAACGACCTCTAAGTTCATAAACACCGTCAGCCAAGTCTTTCCCCAAATTCAAGGATGACGACACAAAAGACCATCTGCCGGGTGTCATCTTGACATTCTCCTTAGTTTCCAGAACCTGTAGCACCTCCCCATACTGGCAGAGCACCCACTCAAAATCAATATTAAAGGAGGTTGACCATGTGTTGGTCAGCATACCAGTAATATTTCCTAGATTGAAATTGTCGGAAGCCTTACTGCGGGTAAAAGTTTTAGTGTTCTGAAGGACTAAGGTGAGATAGACAATGGGTAGAGATGCCACATCGCCTGTGCCATTGCAGTTGCCACACATCCAGTAAAGGTTTCATTGCCATACCTATCCTTCAGACACTGATTATTATAAGGAGCATCCTGATCCCACTTGCTGGTCAGCAACGGCTCTACTACCTCACCTCACACATGGCGGAAGCCGGTCTTTGCCTGAATATCCCCAAGGGCTTTGATCTCGGAGGCAATACCTTCCAGCCACCACCGGACATTGGATGGCAGGTTGTCCATATCCATACAACCCTCATCCGCATAGCCTATTACAGGAACGGTACGGTCGTCAGCACTGACGACGACAAAACCACCGTTGTTATCAGCATTGAATACATAGAAAGCCCCCTTACCGAACGGTGACTGAGCTCTTCGCAGAGTTTTCTGCTGGAAGCTCTTGCCTTGCAATAATTGCCTGGCTATCTCTAAAGCCTCTTGCTCACTCACTTCTCCTGCCAGCAATGTCATACTGACAAGACAGATCATCAGGGTAAATAAAATTCTTCTCATTCTGTATGGCTATATAGTATATTTTGCAAAATTAAGAAAATAAAACCAGAAACAACAAGAATTTCCAAATGTTTTTTATATGACAAAAAAACCAGATACCTGATCAGGTATCTGGTTTGAAATCGCCTTTCTAAATGTTTAATAGAACTTGAAATAACGACGAGCGTTATTGTAGGAGATGTCCTCCACCATCTTACCCAGCAACTCACGGTCGTCAGGCAGCAAGCCTTTCTCCACATCGTTACCGAGGATGTTACAGAGGATGCGGCGGAAGTACTCATGACGAGGATAGCTGAGGAAAGAGCGAGAGTCGGTCAGCATACCTACAAAGCGGCTCAGCAAGCCCAGTACGCTGAGTGCATTCATCTGACGCTCCATACCATCCTTCTGGTCGTTGAACCACCAGCCAGAACCAAACTGAATCTTGCCAGGCTCACCGCCCTGGAAGTTACCGAGCATGGTAGCAATTACCTCGTTGGCACAAGGATTCAGGGTATATAATATCGTACGAGTAAGCTTGTCCTCCATGTTCAGCTTATTGAGGAACTTAGACATCGCCTTGGCAGTGTTGAACTCACCGATAGAGTCGAAACCAGTGTCAGGACCAAGGGCATTGTACATCTTCGTGTTGTTGTCACGGATAGCACCATAGTGGAACTGCTGGGTCCAGTCGGCATCAGCATCCATCTCTGCCATCACAGTCAGGAAGCAGTTCTTATACTGACGGATCTCCATGTTAGAGAGCTGCTGTCCACGCATAGCCTTCTCGAAGATGGTCTCAATCTGTGAGTCCGTATACTCCTCGTCATAGAACTCCTCGATACCATGGTCGGAGAGCTTACAACCCTGCTCCTGGAAGAAGTCGTGACGCTTCTTGAGGGCATCCACCATGTCAGCAAACTTCGTGATGGTGACACCGCTGACCTGCTCCAGCTGATGAACGTATGCGGAGAACTCAGGTTTCTCGATGTTCATCGCCTTGTCAGGACGCCATGCGGGAATCATCATAGGATCGTCGGCAGCCTTATGCTTGGCATACTCGATGTGGTTATGGAGGTCGTCAACAGGGTCATCTGTCGTGCAGACACACTCCACGTTATAGTGTTTCATCAGACCACGAGCGGAGAACTCCGGCTGCTTCAGTTTCTCGTTACACTCATCGAAAATCTCACGAGCGGTCTTCGGAGAGAGCAGTTTCTCGATGCCGAAGGCAGTCTTCAACTCCAGATGTGTCCAGTGATACAGCGGGTTGCGGAGTGTATAAGGCACCGTCTCAGCCCATTTCTCGAATTTCTCCCAGTCGCTGGTGTCCTTACCGGTGCAGTATTTCTCATCAACACCATTGGTACGCATGGCACGCCATTTGTAGTGGTCGCCACCCAGCCAAAGCTCTGTGATGCTCTTGAAGCGGTGATCGTTAGCCACCATCTCAGGAATGAGGTGACAGTGGTAGTCGATAATAGGCATTTTAGCCGCATGGTTGTGGAACAGGTCCTGTGCTACTTCGTTGTCAAGGACGAAGTTTTTGTCATTGAATTGTTTCATAGTTATTTTTATTGTTTTAGTAATTGTTTTAGCAAAATTTTTGCAAAGATAGGAAATAAAATCGGCATTTCCACATATTAGTATTAAAAATGAAGAAAAATTAACGTAAACGATAACGAACGAACAGAAAAAAATACGTACCTTTGTGGCATTATTACCAAATGATTACTAAATTCAAAGATTTAAAATGAACAAAAAACTTATTCTAGGGGCTATTCTTCTTTCAGCAGTGACTGGTGGCAATGCCCAAAAATCCATGACACCACCAAATGGTGGCAAGGCGATTAGTGACGAACTGATTGGTATCTTCTTCGAGGATATCAGTAGTGCCGCCGATGGTGGTCTGTATGCCGAATTGATTCAGAACGGCTCTTTCGAGTTTAATCTGACAGAGCGCGACGGCTGGGGTGCCGGTACGGCATGGCAGACGACTCGTCCTGGTCACTCATTAGGTTACAGCGAGGTACGCATGGATGCCCCCATCCATCCCAACAACCCTACCTATATGCGTCTGAACATAGAACGCACCAAGGAGTTCTATGACTATAAAGGCTGGAAGGGATTCGGTTTGCAGAACCAAGGCTTTGACGGAATCTCTGTCAAGGCTGGTGCGAAATACGACTTCTCCGTATTCCTCCGTAATGTCAAGGGAGAGGCGAAACAAGTACGTATCGCTCTGGTTGAGCCACAAGGATGGGGCAAAGACCCGAAGCTGCTGGCGGAGGAGACCATCACTGCCGATGCCAACACCTGGAAGAAATACGAGGCAACACTGACTGCCTCTGAGACCGTCAAGAACGCTGCCTTGCAGATCCTCGTCTTGCAGAATGGCGCCATCGATATCGACATGATCTCTCTGATGCCCGAGGACACCTATAAAGGACACGGTCTGCGCAAGGACCTCGCCGAGGCTCTTGCCGCCCTGCATCCCAAGTTCATGCGCTTCCCCGGTGGCTGCGTGGTTCATGGCGGCGGTGACGGGTTCTGGAACACCTACCGTTGGAAGACGACAGTCGGTCCCAAGGAGCAACGCCGTCAGCTGAAGAACACATGGGGTTACCATCAGTCCATGGGTCTGGGTTACTTCGAGTATTTCCAGTTCTGTGAGGACCTGAACATGGAGCCTGTGCCTATCCTACCCTGCGGTGTCAGTTGTCAGGGAGCTAACGGCGGTTGGAACATGTGGCCCCACCAGGCTCAGGATGTATGTCCCATGTCAGAAATGGACGAATGGGTACAGGATGCCCTTGACCTGATAGAATGGGCTAATGGTGACGTGAACACCAAATGGGGTCGTGTCCGTGCTGAGGCAGGTCACCCGAACCCCTTCAACCTGAAATACCTGGGTATCGGCAATGAGGAGAAGATATCCCCGGAGTTCGCCGAGCGCTTTAAATATATGTATGAGAAAGTGACGAAGGCACACCCCGAAATCGTCATCGTGGGAACAGCAGGTCCCGGATCTCATCCTGAAAACCCTGATTATGAGGCTGGCTGGAAACTTGCCAACGAATTACAGATGCCGATTATCGATGAGCATTATTATGAACCCTATAAGTATTTCCAGGAGAGTCGCCAGTATGACAAGTACCCCCGTGACCGCAAGACTAAGATTTATCTGGGAGAATATGCCTCCAAGGACAAGAAACTCATCGATGCACTCTCTGAGGCACTCTACCTCTTGCATGTAGAGCGCAATGGCGACATCGTCTGCATGACATCCTACGCTCCACTCTTCGCCCGCAAGAATGCCACTAACTGGAATCCTGACATGATCTACTTCGATAATGAGCGTCCTTACCTGACATGCAGCTATTATGTTCAGCAGATGTTCGGACAGTCTAGTGGAAACTATTACTATGGTGACTGTGTCAAGATCAAGGATGCCACCAACCTGCAGGAGCAGTCTGTCGTACTGAATACCAAGACTCGCCAGTTATTCGTGAAAATCTGCAATGCCAGCGCTGACACCAAGACGGCAGATATCAATCTCTCCCGTTTCAAGGGTGTGAAGACCGCCGTCAAGACTACACTGACCGGACAGCCAGAGGATGAAAACAACTATGAGAAGCAGCCTATAGCTCCAAAGACGGAGACGGTCAAGATGCAGAAGAAGATGTCACTCGAGCTGGCTCCCTACTCCTTTGTGATGCTGCAAATATCATTATAATCCATTGTCATGATGCAGGGAAGAGTATTACTGATCTATACCGGGGGGACCATAGGAATGAACCGCAACCCCAGGACAGGTGCACTGGAGCCTTTTGACTTCGAGCACCTGTTGGTGAATGTCCCGGAACTGAAGGAGTTTGACTTAGACATTGACACCCATCAGTTCAACCCGCCCATAGACTCCAGTGATATGACTCCTGCACGATGGACGGAACTCAGTCATGTCATCGCCGACCATTATAGCGAATATGACGGTTTCGTGGTGCTGCATGGCACAGACACCATGGCTTATACAGCCTCCGCATTGTCCTATATGCTGGAGAACCTGACAAAGCCTGTCATCTTTACAGGTTCGCAACTGCCCATCGGGCAGTTGCGAACTGATGGCAAGGAGAACCTGATCACCTCCATTGAGATAGCCGCTGCGAAAGATGAGCTGGGACATGCCCGTGTCCCGGAGGTCGGAATCTATTTCAACGGACATCTGCTTCGTGGCAACCGCACGACCAAACAAAGTGCTGAGGAGTTCAATGCCTTTGAGTCGTTTAACTATCCTCATCTGGTGGATGCCGGAGTCAATATCACCTATCACTCGGAAAGGATGCTGAAGCCCGACTGGGACAAGCCGATGAAACCTCATTTCCGTCTCGACAATAATGTGATTATCTTCTCCCTCTTCCCCGGTATCCGTGAGGACCTGGTGCGCCATATCATCGCCACCCCCAACCTGAGAAGTATTGTCATGCGTACCTTTGGAAGTGGCAATGCCCCTCAGCGCCCATGGGTCATGCAGGCTTTGAAGGAAGCAACCAGAAACGGGAAGGTGGTCATTAACATCAGCCAGTGCATGCAGGGCACGGTGGAGATGGGACGCTATGATACCGGCTATCAGCTGAAAGAGGCTGGTGTCGTCAGCGGCTATGACTCTACCGTAGAGAGTGCTGTCACCAAACTGATGTTTTTACAATCCCACTACCAAGACCCAGAACAAATACGGGAACTTATGCGCCAAAGTATCAGGGGAGAGATAACGGATATGTAAGTATATGAAACTATCATGGCTTAAATCCGTTAATTTTATCAGTATTTCAACTTTCAAGCGTTAATTTCAAACAGCCGTTAAGCAAGATGACTGAATTGTTAAATTGCGACAAAAAGATACGACAATTTGGCAGTTTACCGATTTTTGCGTCTATATTTGCACTCGATTTCAAAAACAATGAGTATAAACATTTAACTGAATAGACAAATGAAAAAGATTGTAAAGAACTTACTTCCCGCGGTTTACTTAGTAGTAATCGCTTTTTCTGCGGCATCATGCAACAAGACACAGGCTGCTCCTGCTGCCGCACCAGGACAACCCGTAGATTTGACTTACGCAGCTGAGAAATCACTGCCTTCTGTAGTCTACATCAAATCAGTCATCAACTCAAAGACACAGACTGTAGAATACAGTGACCCGTTTGAGGATTTCTTCTCTGATCCGTTTGGAGGTTTCTTCGGACGCGGACAGGGTAACAACGGAACTCGCAAACGTCAGGTCCAAACTCCTAAACGTGCCGCAGCCGGTAGTGGTGTGATTATCTCCGCTGACGGATATATCGTCACCAATAATCATGTGGTAGATGGAGCTGATGAACTGACTGTTACACTTAATGAGAACAGCAAGGAGTACTCTGCACGTATCATTGGTGCTGACAAGACAACCGACCTCGCCCTGATTAAGATTGACGCAAAAGACTTACCAGCCATTGTCATCGCCAACTCCGACAATGTAAAGATTGGTGAATGGGTGCTCGCTGTAGGTAACCCGCTCGGTCTTAACAACACGGTAACTGCCGGTATCGTCAGTGCCAAGGCACGTCAGATGGGCGAAGGTGTTGCCTCGATGATCCAGACGGACGCTGCCATCAACCAGGGTAACTCCGGTGGTGCATTGGTAAATACCCGTGGCGAACTGATCGGTATCAATGCCATGATCTACTCCCAGACGGGTTCTAACATCGGTTATGGCTTTGCCATTCCTACCGCTATCATGAATAAGGTGGTTGAGGACATCAAGAAATATGGTGCTGTGCAACGTGCCATGATCGGTATCAAAGGCTCGGATGTCAGCATGTATGTCGACGCTGAGAAGGAGAAAGGCAACGAGATAGACCTCGGCACCATGGAGGGTATCTATATCGCAGAGGTCGTTGAAGACGGTGCCGCCGCTGCCGCTGGTCTGCAGAAGGGTGATGTCATCACTGCCATCGACGGACAGAAAGTGAAGAAATTCGGAGAACTCCAGGGTATCATGGCGCAGAAGCGTCCTGGTGACAAGGTTGCTGTCAAATACTTACGTAATAAGAAGGAGAAGTCTGTTACCATGACCCTGAAGAACGAGCAGGGAAATACGAAGGTCGTGAAGAACGCTGATGTGGACATCCTCGGCATTGACGTACGACCAATTACCGACTCTCAAAAGAAACAGCTTGAGATCAGCTACGGTCTTGAAGTCTTGAAGGTCAATGGCGGTAAGATGAAAGAGGCAGGTGTCCCCAAAGGCTTTATCATCCAAGTAGTCAATGATCAGCCAATGCGCTCATTTGATGACTTGCAGAATGCCGTCAAAGACGCCAAAGACCAGATGCTTGTCATCAAGGGACTTTACCCAACAGGTAAACGTGGCGGGTTCGTGGTCTACTTACAGAACGAGTAATATTTGACATTTTGTTAATAAAAAAGTAAGGTATTCTTTTGGTATTTCCGAAAAAATACCTTACTTTTGCATTCGGCTTATAAAAACTACTAAATGAGACAACTAAAAATCACGAAATCCATCACCAATCGAGAGAGCGAATCTCTTGATAAATATTTGCAGGAAATTGGAAAGGAGGAGCTTCTTTCGACGGATGAGGAAGTGGAACTAGCCCAACGGATCAGAAAAGGTGACCGCAAGGCATTGGAACGTCTGACCAAGGCAAATCTCCGATTTGTTGTCTCTGTAGCTAAGCAATATCAGAACCAAGGTCTGTCGCTTTCCGACTTGATTAACGAAGGGAACCTCGGGCTTATCAAGGCAGCGGAGAAATTTGATGAGACACGTGGTTTCAAGTTTATCTCTTATGCCGTATGGTGGATTCGACAGAGCATCCTGCAAGCAATAGCGGAACAGAGCCGTATCGTCCGCCTGCCTCTCAATCAAGTAGGTGCCGTCAATAAGATTAATCGGGAGGCTAACCGTTTTGAGCAAGAACATGAGCGTCGCCCTTCTACGGAGGAACTTGCCGAGAAAATTGATCTACCAGAGGAAAAGATTGACGATGCCCTTCATGTGGGTGGTCACCATGTCTCTGTCGACGCTCCTTTCGTAGACGGCGAGGACAATAGTCTTTTGGACGTGTTAGTGAATGACGATGCTCCCATGGCAGACCGCCAATTAGTATTAGAGTCGCTAAGGGCTGAGATTGCCAATGCCCTTCTCATGCTCAATGACAGGGAACGTAAGGTAATTGAGGCTTTCTTTGGCATCAACCAACCTGAGATGACATTGGAGGAGATTGGTACCAAATACGGACTAACCCGTGAACGAGTCCGTCAGATTAAAGAGAAAGCAATCCGCCGACTTCGTAGTAATACAAAAAATAAAATGTTAAAAGCATATTTAGGACAATGAAGATTTTAAAGTATATCCTTTTATCCCTGCTCCTTACCGCAGCAATGCCCACAGAGATGCAGGCTAAGCGTATGAAAATGCCGAAGATGTTCATGTTCGGCTTCTCCGCATCTTTTCAAGACTCTATCATCTATATGACGGATGTGCAGGAAATTGAAGGCGCATGGTATGACACCAAGACCAAGTTCCTGCTAGGTCGACAACATTATTCCTACCAGCTCAAGGACTACCTTGCCACTACGAAGCAACAGCCTAACCGTGTCTGTGTGGTGATGTTTGCCCTGACCCGCAAAGAGGCTGAGAAGAAATTCATCAAGTTACGCAAGGAATACACCGTAAAGGCAAAAGGGAAATATGATGTCAGGTACCTGACCAACACGGATTTCAAATTCCAACCCGTTGACATGAGTGATCAATAAAAATAAAAGAGGAACTGCGGAAGTTCCTCTTTTTTATTTTTATGCCTCGTGGTTAGCTTTCCAGATTTTCATGCGTTCCTCTAACAACGTATACTGGTGATCCTCTATAAACGAGGTACATACACGTAATCCTTCCTGATGGGAGCCTGTCGTAATCAGACAGATGGCACTCACCCCATAGTACATCAGCTCTTTGGCAAGTTCACCACTCGTCATTCCCTGATAGCCGATGGTGAAATAAAAACCGTCGGCAACAGGCTCGTCAAGGTCTTTGTCGTAGACGATATGGAAACCGTAACGGCAGAAGATATCCTTCAGCTTACGGGCACGTTCACCATAGACACTCACCTCCTTGCGGAAGTTATACGTGCCATCGCTTGCCGCCTTCAGCATGGCTGCCAACGCAAACTGTGCGGAATGGCTCGTACCAGAAGACAATGCATAGAGCATACGTGTTGAGAAAACAAGTCCAAAGGGAAGTCCCTCATAACGTGCCGCCAGGTCAAGATAGTGGCGATGGAACAACTTGTCAGAGATACAGGTCACACCAATACGCTCTCCAGCATAGCTGAACGCTTTTGAACCGCTGATCAGCAGGATATAATTATCCGTATAGCGTCCGACAGAAGGCTGATAAGGTGGCTGGAAAGGCACGCTCAGGTCCTTGCGGAAGTCCATGGCGAAATAGGCAAGGTCCTCCATCACAATAGTGTCATATCTCGTGGCAAGCTCTCCTATCGTCTTCAGTTCCTCCTCGTTCAGGCAAATCCATGCAGGATTATTCGGGTTCGAATAGACAATGGCACAGATATTCCCTTTGCTCAGATAACTCTCCAGTTTCGGACCAAGTTTCTCTCCACGGTAGTCATAGACATCGAAAGTCTCATACTTCACACCCTGCACCTGCAGTTGCATCTTCTGCACAGGGAAGCCCGGGTCAATAAAGAGGACGGTGTCCTTTTGCTTGTCAGCCTGAGAACAGGTGAGAAACGATGCGAATGTACCTTGCATCGAGCCACTGACTGGCACACAACATTCCGGTGCCACATCCAGTCCGATGAAAGCTTTCACGAAACGGGATGCTTCCTGCTTCAGGACAGGAGCGCCCTGGATGTCCGGATAGCTATGGGCGATACCGTCCTGTAAAGCCTTGATTTGGGCATCCACCCCCACCTGGGCGGCAGGAAGTCCGGGAATACCCATCTCCATCTTGATAAACTCTACTCCAGATGACTTCTCAGCCTTTGCTGCCACCTGCTTCACCTCACGGATAGTAGCCTTGGCAAAATCCTTGATGCCCAACTCCTCAACTAGTCTGTCGACAATCTCTCTCTTAATAGGTGTCTCCATCATTTCTGTGCTTGTTTACCAATGGCAAGTGCTTTGATATTCGCCTCGACGATAGCCTCGCCCTTGCGTCCGAAGACACGGCGGATGGCATCCTCCAACTTCTCATACTCAATGCCCAATGCTTTCTGGGCGGCACCTAACAGGATGACATTCGCTGAACGGGGAACACCATTGTCCTTGGCAGCCTTCTCTATGTCCAGCATGATGACATTCTTAAGACCATTCAGGTCTTCCTTAATCTTCTCTATATCAGGATAGTTGGGGATATTCACAAAAGGAGTACTCGATGTGATGATCCATCCATCTTTCGAGAGGAATGGCAGGTAGCGCAAAGCCTCCATTGGCTCCATTGAGATAATCACATCTGCTCCACCCTTCGGTATCAGGTCACTGGCAATGGGATTGCTGGAGATACGGAGATTCGACTGTACGTCACCACCACGCTGCGACATACCATGAACCTCTGCTTGCTTAATATAGAGGTTCTCATTCATAGCTGCCTCTCCGATAATCGTTGCGATAGAGAGGATACCCTGTCCTCCTACCCCACATAATATAATATCTGTCTTCATTTCTTAGCCTCCTGTTTCTTTTGTTTCAAATGTCTCTGTAAGGTCTGCATACACTCACGGCGAGGAATGATGACACTCACTCCATGATAATTGATTTCCTCACGGATGGTCTTCGTAATCTCCTCCATGTTCTTAGGTAATGGAACAACAACCTTCAAGTGGTCATCACTCAATCCCAAACCTCGACAAATCGCCTCAAACTTATTCGTACCAGCAGAGTCTTGTCCACCAGTCATCGCTGTCGTCAAATTGTCACTTATAATCACAGTAATGTCAGCATTCTCATTGATAGCATCCAACAAACCTGTCATACCAGAATGCGTAAAGGTCGAGTCTCCGATGATGGCGACAGCAGGCCACTGCCCAGCATCCGAAGCACCTTTCGCCATGGTGATTGAAGCACCCATGTCCACACAGGAATGAATTGCCTTATAAGGAGGCAGAAATCCCAAAGTATAGCAACCAATATCACCGAACACACGGGCATTCGGATAGTCGAGCAATACTTGATTGAGAGCAGTATACACATCACGGTGACCACACCCCTGACAGAGAGCAGGTGGACGGGGAGCCACATCCTCACAAGGAGCGTAATTCTCACCTATCCCCATTCCTAATGCTTTCTTTACCAAGTCTGGATTTAACTCTCCCGTACGAGGCAGTTCACCTGTCAGACGTCCTTTGATAACGGCATTACCCGGCATCACACCACGTACTTGATCCTCAATAAAAGGTTGTCCTTCCTCAGCAATCAATACAAATTCACAATCGTCTGTCATCCTACGAATCAATTTCTTTGGAATAGGATACTGGGAGATTTTCAAGACAGGGAACGGACATCCGTCTGGGAAACACTCCATTAGGTAGTTATAGGCAATACCACTGGCTATCACACCCAACTCACGGTTGTCTGCGTCGATATAAGCATTGTATTTACTCTCAACTGACATCTGTTCCAAAAGTGGTTGCTGGGCTGTCACGATATCATTGCGTTTACGGGCAAAAGCTGGCAGCAATACCCAGCTTGATGCCTGTGCGTCATAGTTCAGCTCGTTTTGTTGACGAGGTTCGTCCTTACACGTAACGACTGCACGGGAGTGTGCCATACGAGTGGTGACACGCATCAGAATGGGCAGATGCAACTGCTCTGACATTTCAAAAGCCTCCTGAATCATGTCGTAAGCCTCCTGTTGACTACTGGGTTCCAATGTGGGAATCATGGCAAACTTACCATAGAATCGTGAGTCCTGCTCGTCTTGTGAGGAGTGCATCGACGGGTCGTCAGCCACCAATACGACAAGCCCTCCGTTGGTTCCTGTCATACCTGCATTCACAAACGGGTCAGCACACACGTTCAGACCAACGTGCTTCATACAAACCAAAGCACGTTTTCCCATAAACGACATTCCGAGCGCAGCCTCCATCGCCGTCTTCTCATTGGTTGACCAGCGACTATGTACGCCACGCTCTTTTGCCAACGGCGACATCTGAATATACTCTGTGATTTCTGTGGAGGGAGTACCTGGATAGGCATAGACACCACTCAAGCCTGCGTCCAATGCACCTTGAGCAATCGCCTCATCTCCCAATAATAGTTTCTTCATATTTTGTTCAGTTTAATTTTTTCTGGTTTGCAAAGTTAATCATTTGAAAGCAAAATGCCAAATTTATTGAACATTTTCCATTTTATAATTCAGAGAACCTCTTTTGTCCCTTGACATAATATTGCCAAAGAATGGAGAAATTTCGTTGCTCTGGAATTTCATCAACGGCTCTCGATTGCTGAATCTTCACACGATCCGACTTGAAGTCGTCCTTCCATCTCTTAAATGCACGACGGGCACGATAAACAGCACAGAAATCCCCCCAATTTCGTTTCAATAGAAGCATCTCCCATGCAGCAAGGTAATCGAGGAACCAACGCCAACGCATCACAGAACTGAGCTCTGAGTCTGGAAGACACTTATAGAGCATCGTAAGATTGTTACGGAAATTGAGAAAGGTCTTCATCGGATTACTCTTAGGAAGTGTTCCACCTCCTACATGAAAGACATAACTCTCTGGCAGACAGTAGATCTTACGACCACGGATGCGTAACCTCCAACACAGGTCTATCTCTTCGTTATGGGCAAAAAAACGACTGTCAAGTCCTCCTGCCTCCCAATAGTCTTTGGAGCGAATCATCAAGGCTGCACCTGTCGCCCATAGAATTTCAGTAGCATAGTCGTACTGCCCATTATCCTGTTCTATGGTATCGAAGATACGCCCTCTACAGAAGGGATAGCCGAAACGGTCTAAGAATCCCCCACTCGCTCCAGCGTATTCAAACATATCCTTATTAAAAATAGATAGTAGCTTGGGCTGGCAAGCCGCCACTTCTGGATGTACATCCATAAACTCAATAAGGGGTGTCAACCAGTGATGAGTCACTTCAATGTCACTGTTGAGCAACAGGTAATACGTTGCGTCAATATGTCGTAACGCCTGGTTATACCCCTCAGCGAACCCCCAATTCTTTGCCAGTCGGATTACATTACATTCTGGAAATTCCGATAACAATGTAAGAGAATCGTCCGTTGATGCATTGTCTGCAACATATATTGATGCATCTCCGCGAGAATATTGCAGGACTGTAGGCAAATACTGTTGTAGCATTTTCCCTCCATTCCAGTTGAGTATAACAATTGCGAGTTTATCCATTGAGTTTTGCTTTTAAAGCTGTTTGATTATGATTGAAGTCACCTAAACAGACTGTCATCAGCTGATTGTCATATTCTGGGCGAGACTCTGAGGGGGACAGTTCCACCCGAATATAATTTTTTGTGAATCCATGCATGGCTTTACCGCGAGGTGCTTTCTCAAACAGGACTTCCGCTTCTGTTCCCATATAACGCTGATAAAATGCATGGGTCTTTGCATCTGACAGGGCTAGCAACCGCTTGCTACGCTCCCTTTTATCTGCGTCACTGACGACATAGGGGATGGAGAGTGCAGAAGTACCAGGGCGCTCTGAATATGGGAAGACATGTAACTGTGTCACATCAAGCATACTCAGGAAGTCATAAGTTTCTTCAAAGCATTCTGGTGTCTCGCCACGACACCCCACCATCACGTCGACACCGATAAAGGCATCAGGACATATCGCTTTGATACGATGAATCTTGTCGGCAAACAGCTGACGGTCATAATGGCGGTGCATCAGTTTCAAAATGGTATCACTGCCACTCTGCAAGGGGATATGATAATGGGGCATGAAGGCACGACTATGAGCGCAAAAGTCTATCAACTCATCACTGAGTAAGTCTGGTTCCAAACTACTGATACGATAACGCTGTATTCCCTCTACAGCATCCAACGCTCTCACCAAATCAACGAACTTCTCACCTGTCGTCTTACCAAAGTCGCCAATATTAACACCTGTCAGCACGATTTCCTTGCCACCTTCGCATGCCGCCTCTTCTGCCTGAGTCACTAATGAAGATATACTTGGATTTCTACTGAAACCACGGGCATAGGGAATCGTACAATAGGTACAGAAATAGTCACAACCATCTTGAACCTTCAGGAAATAACGAGTGCGATTGCCACGTGAACACGAGGGAGCAAAACTCTTGATATCCTTCGTTTTCTCCGTTTTACAAAATGTAACACTGTCACGTCGGACAAATGCTTCTGACAAGAACTGGATAAGATTCGCTTTTTCATTAGCCCCCAATACAAGGTCCACACCCTCTATCTTACTCACTAAGTCTGGTTTCAATTGTGCATAGCAACCTGTCACAACGACAAAAGCATTCGGATGTTGGCGCACCATACGATGGATTGCCTGACGACACTTATGGTCTGCAACCTCAGTAACAGAGCAGGTATTAATCAGACAAATATCTGCCTGCTCTCCCTTAGCAACCGTGAGCACGCCCATCTCCTGAAGCATCTTGCCAAAAGTAGATGTTTCAGAAAAGTTCAGCTTACATCCCAATGTATAGTATGCTGCTTTCTTGCCTTGAAAAACCGATGTATCTATCATATATAATATAAGATAACATGTTTGCGTCAACAAAGGTACACATTTTCCATTAAAAACAACTCGTTTATAACAAATATTCGATAAAGTGCAAAAAAGATAATATTTTTAACACTTCACAAATTGCTGATTTACAATAGATTGCAAAAAAGTTACAAAAAAGGGCTAAAAAAAGTCACAAAAAAAAGTACAACGTATCAAAAAAATGCCTACCTTTGCAGCGTTTTAATAAACAAATGATTGTTTTACAGATTTTAAAAGCTTAGAAAAATGAAAAAATTAGTATTTATGTTCGCAGCCATCGTAGCTGTTTCTTTCGCTTCTTGTGGTGGTAACAAGGCTCAGCAGGCTGAGGTTGACACTGATTCAGTAGAGGTTGTTGATAGCGCTGACACTGTTGCAGTTGATACTGTTGCTGCTGATAGCGTTAAGTAATCAGACAACTCGAACAAAAATTGAGAGAATTGACCGCTGGATGTGAATCCAGCGGTTTTTTGATTACAAAATCTATGCTCATTAACCAATTCTTACTATCTCTATCATTTTAATTGAAAAGTACAATATGACTCGCAAGGAAAGATATGACTATATACTCAGATACTTCCGTGAACAGATGCCGGAGGTTCAGACAGAATTGGAGTTCGGTAGCGTGTTCCAGTTGCTGGTGGCTGTGATACTGAGTGCCCAGTGTACGGACAAGCGCATCAACCAAGTGACACCAGAGCTGTTTCGTCATTTCCCTGATGCAAAAACAATGGCGAAAGCAGAAGTAGAGGATGTGCTGGAATACGTGAAGAGTGTCTCCTATCCCAATTCAAAGGCAGAGCATCTGGTGAAAATGGCAAGGATGCTGGTGGAGAGACATGAAGGAGAGGTGCCCAAGGATATGAACCTCCTGCTTGGCTTGCCTGGTGTAGGCAGAAAGACAGCGAATGTGATACAGAGTGTCGCTTTCGGCAAGTCTGCCATGGCAGTGGATACACATGTGTTCCGTGTTAGTCACCGTCTTGGACTTGTCAACAGGAAAGACGACACCCCCTATAAAGTAGAGCAGACACTGATAAAAAATATACCCGCGGAAGATATTCCACGGGCACATCATTGGTTATTGCTTCACGGACGGTATGTGTGTACCTCCAGAAAACCGCATTGCGAGAAATGTGACCTTAATGGCGTCTGCCCTTCTGCCACCCTTTCATCATCCTGCGATGGAACTGGCTCTCAGCCCTAATGGCATCATACACCTTAGAAGCGGGCAGCACTTGCATCATCTTCTTATGGTAGCTCTGCTCCAACTGCTTAAGTTCAATGTCCAATTTGTCACGCTCACGAATAGCAGCGGCACATCCTTCCTCCGTAGCAGGCTTTTCCTTCCCACCATCACGCATTTTCTTATACAGACAACGCTGTTTCTTATGCATCTCCCGCAACAAAGGGAAGAACTTGATTGCTTCCTCATCAGTGAGTAGTGCCTCCTTCGTAATGAAATCAGTCATCTCCGCATCAAACTTTTCGGGAGAGAACTTCTTCCCCTGTGCATGACATACGGTGAACAACATTAACGTGAAACATAGGAATACATATCGTTTCATAGGCATCAATCTTTAATTATCTGACAGACAGGCATAAATATCTGAATTATCTATCATCGCATAATCAGCGGCAGCATCCATATATGATTCGGTGACTGCCATTTGTGAAGTTTCAGGTGTTTCCGTACTGATACGTGAGAAGTAAACACCTACACAGAACACAGCAATCGCCAAACAGGCTGCAGCATACATCCAAGGGCGGAGCTGTACACGATGTACCTTCTGCTGACGCTCCGGCAACTGGGTCATCACCTGCCCAGCAAAACTGTCAAAGTATCCTTCCGGAACTTGGAAAGGATTACGCTTCGTCAGCCGCTCTTCTAAATATTTCTCTTCGTTCATATCCATTGCTTTATTGTATAGACGTTTTAACGTCGTAAAAGTTTAATCCAGTAACTTAAAATACTCTGATATTTTCTTCACTGCTATATGGTAGGATGCTTTCAAGGCTCCCTCTGACGTGCTGAGAATCTTACTGATCTCACTGTATTTCATCTCATCGTAGTAACGGAGGTTGAAGACCGTACGCTGCACCTCGGGCAGTTGGGCTATTGCTTCCTGTAAATGTGCTTCTGTCTCGTCACCATCGAAATAACGGTCTGCCATCAACGTATTGGCAACACCACCAGCTTCATCAGCACTGATATTTGAAATATTCTTCTGACGACGTACGAAATCAAGACTCTCATTGATAGCGATACGATAGAGCCATGTGGAAATTTTGGAGTCTTTGCGGAAGATATCAATATTCGTCCATGCTTTCAGCATCACGTTCTGCATAACATCATTGGCATCCTCATGAGTAAGGACGATACGACGTACTTGCCAATACAATTGCTCACTATATTGCCGAACGACCAGCTCAAATCCTTTCCGCTGCGTAGCTGGATCAGAAAGCATAGCAGTCAACTGCTTCTCGTCAATAGTCATCAGGTGTATTTCTTTAGGTGGTTCCACACTAACTTATCATATCCGTACACATCAGGATATATCTGTATATACCCATTCTCATCAGGATAAATGGTATAATATATAATATAAATAGGTACGTGAGGCTTCACAGACATATAGCTGATCAGCTTACGAGGAAGTTTACGACCATTCTCATTCTCCTCAGGCTCATGAGAGCGGACATACTCCCTGCCTTGTTCGGTCTGTGGCGCTATGTCCATCGAGATGCGTATTTTGTCAAGCGTCCAGTCATCAATATCACCTAAAAGGAAATGTGCGAGGTCAAAGGGTCGCTGCACTCGGACACAGCCATGGGAGACACCGCGCCAACTGTTCTGGAAGAAGCCAGGCGTGGATGTGTCGTGTAGATAAACTGAGAAGTTGTTCTTAAATCGGAACACGATGCGACCTAAAGAATTTCCACGCCCACCGTCTTGCGACACGCGATACTTACCACTAGCCAACATAGCACGTGACACGCTGCCAATAGCGACTTTTTTTCCAGTAGCACGCTCTGCGATATAATAACGGTGACGGGCGAAATAGCTACTGTCACCTGCATGATGGAGCACATCATTATTAACAATGCTCTGTGGAATATTCCACTCCGGATTGACCTGTATATACTCTATCGCACTGGTTAACAAGGGAGTCCTCGTACTGGTAGTACCACATCCAATACGCATCGACATGATCGAATCCGGACCATAGGCATAGAGCATAAAAGCTGGAATATTGACCACTAAACGCTTACCTGTAGTGGGCATGGGATTCTTCTCCTGCCAACGACAACGCTCCATATTGACCAGTATTTTCATCCGCATATCCCCTGAAGAGTCTGACAACTGACGCAACAGACTGCGATAGAGCGGAGACTGCGGCTCCACCTCACGCATCATTGGACCTACGCTATCATTGGAAATCTTACGAAAAACTTTTTCATAGAAAGCCGAGGTAGGACGTAATATAGGAACATCATACTGATTGACATAGCATATCTTGATATTACCAAGACTATCGGGTTTCGACTCTACCATGTTCATTGCTGACTTCGGATTAACAAAACCATACCGCTGTCCTACTACATAAGTCAAATACGCACGTGTTAAATGATACTCCAAATGAGCTATCACGTCATTAATTGAATGTTCCTTGTCAAAGTCCAATGTTTTGAAACGCCGTAAGTACTCCTCTATCTCTTTAATCTTGAACTGGGCTGCAGAAAAACCGATTCTCTCTATCTGCGTCAATTGTTGTACCAATGTATCTGCCATAGGAGAAACGCCCTGCCTGCCTATCCACAGCATCGGACCATTTTCATGATAATACAGGGCCGTACGAGCAGAAGGTGACAATGAGTCTTTGCCCACCTTCCCCATTTTCTTCAATACACTTTGGATTTCAGATGGTGTTATTTCAAAAGCAGGCGTTTTCAAACCTGAAAACGCCTCCATTTTTATATCGCCTTTCTGTATGGAATCATTCTTACATCCTATCAGGAGAAATGACACCAACAGAAATAAAAGAGATATCAGACAACAATCTTTCTGACAACCTTTCCAACTTTGATGATGTAGCAACCTTTAGGTATGTTTGTTAATTCAATTCTTTGTGCTGGACTCTCAATACGTACAGACATCACATGACGACCTGTCAACGAGATTACTTCCATCACCTGTCCTTCCGCATTAACAATATGGACAGTAGATTTAGAAACGCTAATCTGTGCCTCACTCTTCTCATCGTTCTGCTCAATACCAACATACTCTGACGATGCTGCCTGAGTAGCCACTGGGAGCATGAAGAGACATGCTACAAAAAGTAATATGATAAGTAATCGTTTTGTCATATTCTACACTATTACATTGCAAAAGTAATAATAATAATTGAAATTACCAAACTTTAACGTAAAAAAATGTGTTTACAACTCAAAAATCATCTGTTCATCACACAAAAAGCTGTTATCAAACACTTTTTTCGCCTCCAAGAGTAATATATTCTCATCCTCATAACGGGAGGAATAATGCCCTAACAGCAATTTCCCCACTTGGGCATCACGAGCAACCATCGCTGCCTGACGAGCAGTAGAATGGTAGTATTTCTCAGCATGCTGCATATTATCCTCTCCATAAGTGCTCTCATGATAAAGTGCTGTCACACCTTTGACACGCTCATGCAAAGTAGGAACATATCGGGTATCACTACAATAGGCATAGCTACGTACCGGCTCCGCTGGTGTTACCAGCCGGTTATTAGGAATCACTTCTCCCTCAGGTGTTACCCAGTCTGCCCCACCCTTGATATTATCAATCTGGCTGATAGGAATACCATAGAAATCTATCATGTCACGTTTGATGTGCGGTTTCGTAGGTTTCTCCTTGAACAAGAAACCGCAACAGGGCACACGATGTGCCAAAGGGATTGACTCCACCGTCAGGCTACGATCCTCGTATATGACTTGCTGCTGAGTAGTATCAACCACGTGGAAAACCACTTCATAATCAAGTCCATGACAGAAAAGTCGCATCTGTTCGTCAAGCATTGCCTCCAAAGCTGCTGGAGCATAGACATCCAACTTGGCTGTCCGTCCAAGCAGTCCGAATGTACTAATCATTCCAATAAGGCCAAAACAATGGTCGCCATGGAGATGACTGATAAACACAGCAGAAAGTTTAGTAAAGCGGATACGGGAGCGCCGCAACTGCATTTGCGTTCCCTCTCCACAATCTACCATGAACTGCTTCCCCCTTAGTTCCACCACCTGCGATGAGGAATAATGGTGGAGTGTGGGCAAGGCACTTCCACATCCTAAAATATGAATCTTAAAAGGCTCCAAGACTTCATCAAATCTTATAGTCGTCCTCAGAAGCTTCCTCCAGTTTGATATCTGAATCTGGCTTCTTCAACTGTTGGCGACCATACTCGTAAATATCCTCACTATCTTTCAATATCAGGGAATCAGGAGTCAGTCTTACAAGGTCATAGAGGGTCACCTCTTCTTCTTCGCCTCCCCCCTCACGAACATCAACCAATTCAAGTTTTCCACGAACAAGTCGCCATGTCTTGTAAGTCAAACTACTCTGTTCTATACCTTCAACAATGCCACCTTCTTTGATACGGAAGCCGACCTCATCACTGCCATCCAAAGGATTGGGCATCACCCAGTTTCCCAACAGTGCCGCCTGATTGATAACAACCAGCGCCTCTGTCTTTTTGGCATTAGGAACTATCGCCATACGATCACCAACCTGTAAGCCACCGAACACCTGGTTGTTCTCACGGGCATAGGTAATATCCATCTGGATAGTATCTCCTAAATCAGTGACAACCTGCAATGTATTCATCGCAGTTCCTTCTCCGCAAACACCATAGATTGTAGGATCCTGAGTGGCATTCATATCCGTAGAGTCACCATTGTCGAAAGGAACCTGCTGTGTCTTTCCTCCACAACTGCTAATTGTGAAAACCACTGCAGATACCAGCGTCATAATAATTGAAAATTTCTTCATAGACCTTTCTTTATTTATTATTCCTTACTTTTAGCTTCATTCCAAAGAACATCCATCTCCCCCAAAGTCATTTCCGTCAGAGGTTTTCCAATCTTAATACTGTGTTGCTCTATATAGTTAAACCGACGGATAAACTTCTGATTAGTCTCCTCCAAAGCATTATCCGGATTCAGATGATACAGACGTGCCGCATTGATCACGGAAAAAAGGAAGTCACCCAATTCTTGCTCTGACCTTTTCTTATCCTCACGTTTCAACTCCACCTCCAATTCATTCAATTCTTCACGTACTTTTGACCAAACATCCTGTTTGTCCTCCCAGTCAAAGCCCACATGACGAGCCTTGTCTTGTATACGGTATGCCTTGATAACAGAGGGAAGTGATGTCGGGACACCGCCTAGCACACTTTTGTTACCATCTTTCTCTTTTTGCTTAATCTGCTCCCAGTTATCGAGCACTTGTTCAACATCCTTGACCTCTGAGAAATCACTCTTTCCTGCATCCTCACCGTAGGGTAAAGGCTTAGGGTCACAAGCTCCGATTTGAGAAGGATGATAAACATGCGGATGACGAAATATCAACTTATCAACCAAATGGTTACAAACATCCGCTATATCAAACTGGCGATTTTCCTCACCGATTCTCGCATAGAAGCCTATATGCAATAAGACATCCCCTAATTCCTTACAAATCTCAGATGCCTCACCTTTCATCAAAGCATCACACAACTCATAAGTCTCCTCTATCGTATTGGGGCGCAAGCTCTCATTTGTCTGTTTCTTGTCCCAAGGACACCTCTCCCGAAGAGTATCCAACACATCAAGCATCCGCCCGAACGCCGCTATTTTTTCTTCTCTCGTATGTATCTGTTCCATAATCTTTGCAAAAGTACAAAATAAAAACGAAACTACCAAATTTCCATGAGCTATTTGGCAGTTTCGTTTTTTTTGTTTACCTTTGCACGTCATTATTAAAATATTTATGGAACTAGCAAGTAAATACGACCCCAAAGAGGTCGAATCGAAATGGTATCAGTATTGGCTGGACAACAAATTATTTGCCAGCAAGCCTGATGGTCGCGAGCCTTATACAATTGTCATCCCCCCCCCAAATGTTACGGGAGTGTTACACATGGGACACATGCTGAATAATACAATCCAAGATATCTTGGTACGCCGTGCCCGCATGGAAGGTAAGAATGCCTGCTGGGTACCCGGTACCGATCATGCGTCCATCGCCACTGAGGCAAAGGTGGTGAAGAAATTGGCTGAGCAGGGCATCAAGAAGCACGATCTCACCCGAGAGGAGTTTCTCAAACATGCCTGGGACTGGACTGACGAGCATGGTGGCATCATCCTGAAGCAGTTGCGCCGCCTAGGTGCTTCTTGCGACTGGGACCGCACAGCTTTCACCATGGACGAGAAGCGTTCAAAGAGTGTTATCAAGGTTTTCGTTGACCTTTATAACAAAGGACTCATATATCGTGGCTTACGCATGGTCAACTGGGATCCTAAGGCACTGACCGCCCTATCTACCGAGGAAGTAATCTATCGCGAGGAAAAGAGTCATCTCTTCCACTTGAAATATTATGTGGATGGTCTTGAGAAGCTAGACAACCAAGAAGAACTAGAGCAAGGTGGCAATATTATCCATAAAGACACCAAAGGGTATTACGCTGTTGTTGCAACTACCCGCCCAGAAACCATCATGGGCGATACGGCAATGTGCATCAATCCCAAAGACCCTAAGAACCAGTGGCTGAAGGGACGTAAGGTTATCGTTCCGCTTGTAAACCGTGTAATTCCAGTGATTGAGGACCGCTACGTGGATATCGAATTCGGAACGGGATGCCTGAAGGTAACACCAGCCCATGATACCAATGACTACATGCTTGGCAAGACCCATAACTTGGAAACCATTGACATTTTCAATGCTGATGGCACCATCTCAGAACAGTCACCATTGTATGTGGGTATGGACCGTTTTGATTGTCGTAAGCTGATTGCCAAGGATCTGCAGAACGCAGGGTTGATGGAGCGAATTGAGGACTATACCAATAAGGTAGGCTACTCCGAGCGTAATCCTGACACAGCTATCGAGCCACGTCTTTCTCTACAGTGGTTCTTGAAGATGAAGCATTTTGCAGACATTGCACTACCACCTGTTTTAAACGACGACATCAAGTTCTATCCCACCAAATACAAGACGACATACAAGAACTGGCTGGAGAACATCCAAGACTGGTGTATCTCCCGCCAACTCTGGTGGGGACACAGAATTCCTGCATATTATTATAATGAGAACGGAGATTTCGTGGTAGCAGAGACTCGTGAGCAGGCACTAGAACTTGCCAAGCTCAAGGATTCCACTGTAACAGACGCTGACTTAAAGCAAGACGAGGATGCTCTGGACACATGGTTCTCCTCATGGCTATGGCCTATCTCCCTATTTGACGGCATCAACAATCCTAAGAGCGACGAACTTGCCTATTACTATCCCACCTCTGACCTTGTAACCGGTCCAGACATCATTTTCTTCTGGGTAGCCCGTATGATTATGGCAGGATATGAGTATGTAGGTAAGATGCCTTTCAAACATGTATATTTTACGGGTATCGTCCGTGACAAGTTAGGACGTAAGATGTCGAAATCACTGGGAAACTCTCCTGACCCCATTGAACTCATCGAGAAATTCGGAGCGGATGGAGTCCGCATGGGTATGATGCTTTCTGCCCCTGCCGGTAATGACATTCTCTTTGATGAGAGCCTGTGTGAGCAAGGTCGTAACTTCAATAATAAGATATGGAATGCCTTCCGCCTTGTTAAAGGATGGCAAGTGGCAGACATACAACAGACCGAAGCTTGTAAGACTGCCGTGACATGGTTTGAGGCGAAACTTAAACTCGTTAATGAGGAGTTGCAAGACCTTTTCTCAAAATACCGTATCTCTGAGGCTCTGATGGTTGTATATAAACTATTCTGGGATGAATTCTCAAGTTGGTATCTGGAAATGGTAAAACCTGCTTACATCAATGGTGTGGCACAGCCTATCGACAAGACCACCTATGAGGCAACATTACATTTCTTTGACATCCTGTTGAAAATGTTGCACCCATTCATGCCATTTATTACTGAGGAGCTGTGGCAGGCACTCTATGAGCGCAAGGCTGGTGAGAGTATTATGCGTGAGAGTTTGAGATTGGAGTCCCCCACTGCTGCAGAGAAGAAAACAGTTGATGATATTGAGCAAGTAAAGCTGATTGTCAGTGGTGTCCGCATGGTTCGCAACCAGAAAAACATTGCTCCCAAAGAAGCACTCGAGTTGCAGGCTGTCACAGCCAACCATTACGAGACATATACTGCCACTATCATGAAGATGGCAAATATAAGTGCTATTCAAGTAGTCAGTGAGAAAGACGCTACAGCTTCCGCCTTTATGGTTGGAACTGATGAGTTTGCCGTCCCCTTAGGCAACATGATTGATATTGATGCTGAAATTGAGAAGCAGGAGGCACAACTGAAACACCTTGAGGGCTTCCTCGCTGGTGTCATGAAAAAACTGTCTAACGAGCGCTTTGTAGCTAATGCGCCAGAGACTGTTGTTGCCTTGGAGCGTAAAAAGCAGAGCGACTCTGAGGAAAAGATTGTAGCACTCAAAGAAAGTCTCGCCGCACTTCGTGCTCAGAAATAGGATGCCTATCATTGAGATTGCAGGACTCAACCACCCTGGCGTAGAATTGTTCTGTTCACTAACTGAAACACAACTGCGTAACAGAATAGAACCAGAGAAGGGTATCTTCATCGTAGAAAGTCCAAAAGTTATCCGTGTGGCTTTGGATGCGGGATATCAACCCTTGGCACTTCTCTGTGAGCAAAGACATATTGAGGGAGACGCTGCAGACATCATCAAACGGTGCGGTGAAATACCTGTATATACAGGCAGTCGTGAGCTCCTTGTCTCTTTGACAGGCTATACCCTCACAAGAGGGGTGCTCTGCGCCATGCGACGCCCTACTCTGAAAAGCGTTTCGACCATCTGCAAGGATGCACGACGAATTGTTGTAATAGACGGTGTAGTAGACACCACTAACATTGGTGCTATTTTTCGCTCCGCAGCAGCACTGGGCATTGATGCGGTCTTGTTGACGACTAATTCGTGTGATCCACTGAACAGAAGGGCAGTCAGAGTGTCTATGGGGACTGTTTTCCTCATTCCTTGGACATGGATTGACGGTGACATCAGCCAACTGCATGACTGGGGATTTAAAACGATGGCAATGGCACTGACAGACAATGCACTTCCTCTCGATGCACCCATTTTGAAACAAGAGAAACGACTCGCTATCATCATGGGGACTGAGGGTGACGGACTACCTCAAGAGACCATTACAGAAGCTGATTACGTGGTGAGGATTCCAATGGCATATGGTGTGGACTCGCTCAACGTGGCTGCCGCATCTGCCATCGCTTTCTGGGAATTAGTGAGGAAATAACAAGGATCTATTGAAATATGGAGAATAATAGTATATTACAAAAACTCGACGGTCTTGAAGCTCGTTTTGAAGAAGTATCAACCTTGATAACTGACCCAAGCGTGATTGCTGACCAGAGCCGGTTCGTGAAACTCACGAAAGAGTATAAGGATTTGGGAGACATCATGGATGCTCGCAAACGTTACATCACCTGTCTGAACAGTATCAAGGAGGCTAAGGATATTCTTGCCAATGAGGATGATGCCGAGATGAAGGAGATGGCTCGTGAGGAACTTGCTGAGAACGAAGCCCTACAACCCAAATTGGAGGAGGAAATAAAAATTGCCCTTATTCCTAAAGACCCAGAGGATGCAAAGAATGTACAGATGGAGATTCGTGCCGGAACGGGTGGTGATGAAGCGTGTCTTTTTGCCGGCGACTTGTTTAAGATGTACAAAAGTTTTTGTGACTCTAAGGGTTGGCAACTTGCTATTACCAGTGTCAGTGAAGGTGCTGTGGGGGGATATAAAGAAATCGACTTTGCCGTCAGTGGCGTAGATGTTTACGGTACGCTGAAATACGAGTCTGGCGTACACCGCGTACAGCGTGTTCCTGCGACGGAAACACAGGGGCGAATGCACACCTCTGCAGCCACCGTCGCCGTACTGCCTGAGGCTGACAAATTTGAGGTACATATCAACGAGGGAGAGATCAAATGGGACACCTTCCGAAGCAGTGGTGCAGGTGGTCAGAATGTAAACAAAGTGGAATCTGGTGTTCGCCTGCGTTATATGTGGAAAAATCCCAATACGGGTGAGACGGAGGAGATCCTTATTGAATGCACTGAGACACGCGATCAGCCAAAGAACAAAGAGCGAGCCCTCTCGCGCCTGTACACATTTATATATGACAAGGAGCATCAGAAATACATGGACGACATTGCTTCCCGTCGAAAGACACTGGTGTCTACTGGTGACCGCTCAGCGAAAATCCGCACCTATAACTTCCCACAGGGACGTGTGACTGATCACCGCATCGGTTATACCACTCACGACCTGCAGGGTTTCCTCAGTGGTGACATCCAGCCCATGATTGATGCGCTGACTGTTGCCGAAAATGCCGAACGCATGAAAGAATCAGAACTATAAGATTATGAATAAACAAGAGTTAATACAGCAAATAAAAGAGAAGCAGTCGTTTCTCTGCGTAGGTCTGGATACTGACCTGAACAAAATCCCCCAGTGTATTATCAACGAGGCAAAAGCTAAGGACGGAGAAGACTATGTTTTCCGTGCCCTTTGCGAGTTTAACGCCCTCATCATCGACGCGACAGCACCTTATTGTGTCGCTTACAAGCCCAATCTTGCCTTTTATGAGGCTTATGGTGTAGACGGCATCCTCGCCTTCGAGGCAACCATCGATTACCTGAAGGAAGAATATCCCAACCACTTCATAATCGCTGATGCCAAACGTGGAGATATCGGCAATACATCCAAAATGTATGCCAAGACTTTCTTCGAAGAGTATGATGTCGACGCACTGACCGTTGCACCTTATATGGGGGAAGACTCTGTGACACCCTTCCTCGGCTATAATGATAAATGGGTTATCTTGCTGGCTTTAACTTCAAACAAGGGATCCTACGACTTCCAGTTGACGGAGGACAACAATGGTGTTCGCTTGTTTGAGAAAGTTTTGAGACAAAGTCAGCAGTGGGGTAACGATGAGAATATGATGTATGTTGTTGGAGCCACCCAGGGGCGTATGTTTGAGGATATCCGCAAGGTAGCCCCCACCCATTTCCTGCTTGTTCCAGGTGTCGGAGCACAAGGAGGCAGTTTACAGGAAGTATGCCAATACGGTATGACAACAGACTGCGGGTTGCTTGTTAATTCTTCACGCGGTATTATTTATGCCAGCAATGGAGAAGACTTTGCTGAGGTAGCCGCCCAAAAAGCCAAAGAGCTGCAAGAGCAGATGGCAGAAGAAATAAAGAAGAGGATGTAAGAATCATCTTACGGCAAAGGTTTTACATAGCGCATCTCATGAAGGATGCGCTTTTGTCTTTTTAAGACATAAGCACTAGGTCTTGCGGAATTATAGCGTAAAGGATTAGGTAATGTGGCGGCAATCAACGCACACTCCGCACTAGTTAATTGGGAGGCGGTTTTATGAAAATGCCATTCTGCCACAGCATCAACACCATAGATTCCATCCCCCATCTCTATGGAATTCAAATAGACTTCCATAATACGCTGTTTCGACCACATCAGCTCTATCAGTGCTGTAAAATAAACCTCAAAGCCTTTTCGTAACCAAGAGCGGCCAGGCCATAGAAAAACATTCTTTGCCGTCTGCTGAGAGATGGTAGAGGCACCTAACTTCCGTTTCTCTGGGTGCTTGAGATTACGGATAGCAGCATGTTCTATCGCTTTATAGTCAAACCCATGATGGTCCAGAAAACGCGCATCCTCACTTCCCATTACAGCTAGTGACATAGAGGGAGAAATTTCCTCAAAGGGTACCCAATGGTGATGTAACGTCAGATCTTTACCCTCTGATATTTGTTCACCTAGACGAATGAACATCAAGGGTGTGAACCAGACAGGAACCCAACGTAATACGACCACAGAAAGAATAGTGGAGGCAAAAAAAGCCACCACTATCCACATGAAAAATCTTTTAATCTTATGTAGTAATGTTTTCATTACTGAAGTGTACCTGCTTCAGCCTTTTGGATCATCTCCTTGCTGGCATACATGTATACTTCCACGCGACGGTTCTGCTGACGACCTGCAGCAGTAGAGTTATCGGCAACAGGATTTGTTGAACCTTGTCCCTCTACACTCTTAATCTGCTTAGCCTGAACACCACATGAACGAAGATAGTTGTTTACGCTATTGGCACGATTAACTGACAATGGCTGGTTAATAGCATCGCTACCAGTGTTATCAGTATGACCGATGATAGCTACATCACAGTCTGTATTGGAGTTCAACACACGGGCAAACTCTGCGAGAGAGTTCTTTGCACTAGTGCTAAGATCAGCCTTACCAGTAGCGAAAAGAATACCTGAGTCAAAGGTTACCTTTACTGCATCCAGACCATTGGTGTCCTTAACAGTCTCCACCTGGGCGTTCTGAACCTGCTGAGCCTGCTGTTTAGCCTTATCCATTTTCTTACCGATAATAGCACCAGCACCAGCACCAACAGCACCGCCAACAGCAACACCCACTGCAGTATTACCAGCTATAGCACCAATAATACCACCCAATAAAGCACCGCCACCGGCACCAATACCTGCACCCTTCTGGGTGTTGTTACAAGCAAAGAGCATTCCTACGCAAAGTAACAAAGAAACAATCTTGATTTTCATATTACATTTTATTTAAATGGTGAAAAATTTGAGGCAAAGATACAAATTAATTCTGAACTTGGTGTTTATATTTCATAATTATTTCGTAATTTTGCACCAAATTTTGAAAATTGAAGGATTTTTATGGCAAAAGAACTCAAAGAAATGACTAAAAGGGCTGACAATTACAGTCAGTGGTATAACGACTTGGTAGTAAAAGCTGACCTTGCCGAGCAGTCAGCAGTGCGCGGATGCATGGTCATCAAGCCATACGGCTATGCTATCTGGGAGAAAATGCAGCAGCAGTTAGATAAGATGTTTAAGGAGACTGGTGCTCAGAATGCCTATTTCCCACTTCTCATCCCAAAGTCGTTCCTCAGCCGCGAGGCAGAACATGTAGAGGGTTTCGCCAAAGAGTGTGCCGTCGTGACCCACTATCGCCTGCGTGCCAAAGAGGATAAAAGTGGTGTAGAGGTTGATCCTACCGCAAAATTAGAAGAAGAACTGATTGTCCGCCCAACTTCGGAGACAATTATCTGGAACACCTATAAAAACTGGATTCATTCTTGGCGCGACCTGCCTTTGATGTGCAACCAATGGTGTAATGTGATGCGCTGGGAAATGCGTACCCGTCCTTTCCTCCGCACCTCTGAGTTCTTGTGGCAGGAGGGTCACACCGCTCATGCCACCAAGGAAGAAGCCGAGCAGGAAGCACAGAAGATGTTAGGTGTATATGCCAAATTTGCAGAAGAATGGATGGCTGTTCCTGTTCTTCAGGGCGTAAAGAGTGAAACAGAACGTTTCGCGGGTGCCCTTGACACCTATACTATCGAAGCAATGATGCAGGATGGTAAGGCTCTGCAAAGTGGAACCTCCCACTTCTTAGGACAGAACTTCGCAAAAGCTTTTGAAGTCACCTATCTTAATAAGGAAAACAAGCCTGAGTATGTTTGGGCTACCTCATGGGGTGTATCAACCCGACTGATTGGTGCGCTTATCATGACCCACTCCGATGATAACGGTCTGGTACTTCCTCCACGGTTGGCACCAATCCAAGTAGTCATCATTCCGATTGCCAATAAACCCGAACAGATGGAGATTGTCAACAAGGAGGTACAACCTATCATTGAGGAACTACGTTCCAAAGGCATCACCGTGAAATTTGACGATTCCGACAACAAGCGTCCCGGTTTCAAGTTTGCTGACTATGAACTGAAGGGTGTTCCTGTCCGTCTTGTACTAGGAGCCCGTGACTTGGAGAATGGCACCATAGAAATAATGCGCCGTGACACTCTGGAGAAAGAGACCCGTCCACTCGAGGGTATCTCCTCGTATGTCGAGCAATTGTTAGAAGACATTCAGAAGAACATTTTCGAAAAAGCACGTAAATTCCGTGACGAGCACGTATATGAGTGCGACAATTACGAAGAATTCAAGGAACGTGTAAAAGACGGTGGTTTCTTCCTATGCCATTGGGACGGTACTGCTGAGACTGAAGCAAAGATCAAAGAAGAAACTCAGGCTACTATCCGTTGTGTACCTTTTGCTTACGAGCAGACATCAGGTATAGACATGGTAAGTGGAAAACCCTCAAAACACCGTGTTATTATAGCCCGCAGCTACTAATATTGCACGGGAAATCAACGATTTACAAAAACTTTCGGTCAAAACATTTTGTGGTGACCGAAAGTTTTTGTAATTTTGCAGCCGATTTGCGGAATCATGCCGCAATGACAGTTCACATAAAGTCCAACTTTATTAATTTACAAACAATTTTAAATTATGTCAGAATTAACAAAGAACGTCCAGCCACTGAACGACTTCAATTGGGAGGAGTTTGAGAATGGCATGGCAGCTAACGTCAGCAAGGAAGAGCTTGACAAGGCGTATGATGAGACGCTGAACAAAGTCAGCGAGCATCAGGTTGTCGATGGTACTGTAATCAGTGTCGACAAGAAAGAGGTAGTCGTAAACATCGGCTACAAGAGCGATGGTATCATCCCCGCATCTGAGTTCCGTTACAATCCCGACCTGAAGGTTGGTGACACTGTTGAGGTGTATGTGGAGAACGCAGAGGACAAAAAGGGACAACTCGTTCTCTCACACAAGAAAGCTCGTCTCTCTAAGAGCTGGGATCGTGTTAACGCAGCCCTTGATAAAGAGGAAATTGTTCAGGGATACATCAAGTGCCGCACGAAGGGCGGTATGATTGTTGACGTATTCGGCATTGAGGCATTCTTGCCAGGTAGCCAGATTGACGTTCACCCCATACGCGACTACGACCAGTTCGTAGGAACCACGATGGACTTCAAGATTGTAAAAATCAATCAGGAGTTCCGCAATGTTGTTGTTTCTCACAAGGCTCTCATTGAGGCTGAGTTGGAGGCACAGAAGAAAGAAATCATCGGCAAACTGGAGAAAGGTCAGATTCTTGAGGGTACCGTTAAGAACATCACTTCCTATGGTGTATTCGTTGACCTCGGCGGTGTTGACGGACTCATCCACATCACCGATCTCTCTTGGGGTCGCGTAGACGATCCTCATAAGGTAGTAGAGCTCGACCAGAAGATCAATGTTGTAATCCTTGACTTCGACGATGAGAAGAAGCGCATTGCTCTTGGTCTGAAGCAGCTCACTCCACACCCATGGGACGCTTTGGATGCAGACCTGAAGGTTGGCGACCATGTGAAGGGTAAGGTTGTCGTTATTGCTGACTATGGTGCATTCGTTGAGATTCAGCCTGGTGTAGAGGGTCTGATTCACGTATCAGAGATGTCATGGAGCCAGCACCTTCGTTCCGCTCAGGAGTTCCTGAAGGTAGGCGACGATGTAGAGGCTGTTATCCTGACCCTCGACCGTGACGAGCGTAAGATGTCTCTCGGCATCAAGCAGCTGAAGGAAGACCCATGGGAGGCTATCGAGGTTAAATATCCTGTCGGCAGCAAGCATACCGCTAAGGTTCGCAATTTCACCAACTTCGGAGTATTCGTAGAGTTGGAAGAGGGTGTTGACGGTCTGATTCACATCAGCGACCTTTCTTGGACTAAGAAAGTTAAGCATCCTTCTGAGTTTACTCAGGTTGGCGCAGAGATTGACGTTATTGTTCTTGACATTGATAAGGAGAACCGCCGTCTCTCTCTCGGTCACAAGCAGTTGGAAGACAATCCTTGGGACGTATTCGAGGCTAAGTATACCGTTGGCTCTATCCACGAGGGTAAGATTATCGAATTGCTCGAGAAGGGTGCCGTTGTATCACTCGACAAGGATGTTGAGGGCTTTGCCACTCCTAAGCACCTCGTCAAGGAGGATGGCTCTCAGGCACAGCTCAATGAGGAACTGCCCTTCAAGGTCATTGAGTTCAACAAGGACTCTAAGCGCATCATCTTGTCTCATAGCCGTACCTTCGAGGATCCACAGCGTGAGGAGAAGAAGGCTGCTGCCAAGAAGACACGTTCAGCCAAGAAGGAGGATACTCCAAAGATTGAGAATGTCGCTGCAAGCACCACACTTGGTGATATCGACGTACTCGCAGAGTTGAAGGCTAAGATGGAGAAGGGAGAGTAATCCCCTACTCCTTCCAATAAACGAAAAGAAGAGGATGTGTCTATTTTTACACATCCTCTTCTTATTTTCATTATTCACATGCTGTTGTCCTTTGAACTGATAGTAATAGTAAATAAGGATATACGGTTACGAGGGGGCTACGGCTCCCTCGTTTTGCTTTCAAAGAATGAGGTTAAGAGAGGGGCTCACTTTTTCCTTGAATTCTTTTTGCTGTTTCAAAAAGATTTACTAATTTTGCCCTTGCATTGCGTCCTTAGGGATACTTTGCAAGACATTGTGGGTATATTGAATATTCGTATTCAATTCTGATGGTTCTACGTTCAAAAATGTCCGACCAACATGACACTGAATCAGAAGAAGGTGAGTACGCCAACAATAGGCGTACCCCTTCCGTTCATTTCAGTGTAAGGGTTTAAATCTTTGGTCGGACGCAAATTCCTGAACGTAGGGATGATACAAGAAGGTGGTGCGCTTTTCTTATGCCCATACGTCTACTAACTTAAAAACATTGTTATAGTTTAGATTTTAAAGCGTCCGACCACTATGCAGAAGAATCTATCCGAGGACAGTCATGCCTCTATGCCATTATATGGCATCAATGACATTTTGGATGAAATCCGTTTGAAGTCTATAACCGAAAAAGAGAAAGGTACCGACTTTGAGCGATTAATGAAGTTATGGTTCCT